>ENA-ORDP01000230-ORDP01000230.1-marine-sediment-metagenome-genome-assembly--contig:-NODE-230-length-38246-cov-3.837868_pt1 | contig 38246 bp, 37 predicted proteins | sample MGYA00248627_ERZ508539 | MGnify/ENA primary metagenome ERZ508539 (study PRJEB26208, sample SAMN05571518) | marine sediment metagenome | biome: deep sea; feature: Hydrothermal vent; material... | reverse complement strand
TTTACACTCTCCCCTTAATCCCCTCCCATCGAGGGAGGGGAGAGGCCGATGATGCTTCTACATCGCGTACAACATCTTTGATTAAATCTTGGTTTGCGCAAATATGATTAAACTTACATTAAAAAAACAGCTTTCTATCCCTCTTGAGGCGGATTGCATAACGCCAGATAAGCTAAAAGATAAATCGAACGAAGAAATTCGCGGACTGAAGGTTTACTGGGGAAACAAGAAGTTAACTTTAGGTGACTTTTTTAACGTCGAAGGCGAGAAGTCGGAGTCGATCGCTGTGATCGGGGATTGCGACAAGGTAAAGCTTATCGGGCATGAGATGAGCCTCGGTGAAATAGTTATCAAAGGTAACGCAGGATATAACACCGGCTCGTACATGACCGGAGGAAAGATCGCCATCGAAGGCGACTGCCGCGACTACCTGGGCGCCATGATGGAGGGAGGCCAGATATTTCTTCACGGAAACGCAGGTCACTTTCTGGGGGGCGCGTACAAAGGCGAGATGGTGGGTATGAGGGGCGGCGAAATTTTCGTAAAAGGAAACGCGGGGCATGAAACCGGCGGCTTTATGCGTCGCGGTCTTATCGTCGTCAGCGGCGACGCCGGCGATTTCACCGGAATTTACATGCTAGCCGGCACGATTGTTATTCTTGGCAAGGCGGGCGGGCGTGTGGGCGCGAACATGCGCCGTGGAACGGTCATTTTGATGAACGAAGTGGAGAATCTCCCAAGTTTTTACAAGAACAGCGTTATGAAATCTCCGGCTATTGATATGGTCTTAAATCGCGCCGCCTCCTTCGGATTCAAGACCCCCAAAAAACCGCAATTTGTGCGATACAACGGTGACGTGAACCTTTTGGGCAAAGGGGAGATACTTCTGCTCAAGCGGGACGCCTGACAATTTTTCGGCCCGTCCAGATAGCCGCCTCATATATACCTACAGCGGCGATTATATCGCCGGAGATGATGATCGCCATGTACCACCTGCCCCAGTTAACCCCAAGTGTAGAAAAGAGGAAAATGTAGTTCACCAGGAAAAAAAAGAGCGTAACGCTAAGCGGGGACACCTTGCTTTGCCTGATCGATTTGATTATTTTTACCGTGAAAATCGTAAATCCGAGGAAAAAGAAAATCCATTGAAACCGGATTGTCGCGTGTTTAAAAAGAAAGTCGCTGTTAAACTCGATCGCTTTGCTTTGCTTCCACATTTTTCCTTTGTTCCATATGGTTTGCCATTTATTATTGTTTTTCCATCTGAAAAACATATTGAAAAAATCAAAAGGCTTGGTGATATTCGCGAACTGGGGATATCTTGCGTACATCTCATCTTTTCTTATGCCTTCTCTTACCACCTCTTTATAAAGTGGCCTGCTCTCCTTTATAAGCGCGCCTGCGTCGATCTTTCCAAACGAAATCCAGAAAAGCGGATTCAAGGCGTAAATGACAACCAGGGACGATATCATGGCGACCAATACCCAGTTGGCCGCGTCGCTCCTGCTTTTATTCTCCACATACATTTTGTAGACCGAAAGCAGTCCAAAAAGAATCGCTCCTATGATAATTCCGGTCAGTTTAACAGAACACGCAAGCCCCACCACCACACCGAAAAGAGCGCTTGAAAAAATCCTCCTCCACCTCGTTGAGGATTTCAGAAACCAGACCGCTACAATACAAAAGAGGATCATAAAAAAGTTATAGAAAATATCTATCATCGCTCTGGTAGAGGTCTCTACAAATAACCCGTTGAACATCAGTAAAAAGGAGGCTATGACTCCGGCCCAGACGTTGTATGTAAGATATCCGAGAATAAAGACAATCCCAACGGTCAGCGCGCCGAAGAAAGCCGTCACGCGGCGGGCTGTAAAAAGAATTTCGTCAGGCGGGACATTTCCTTTTCTTTTTTGCTCTTTATATCCCCCTCCGTTCCACTGGTAAAATCCGTAATATTTTTTTCCGTCCCAGTGACGCGAAGAATAGATCGTGATGGGAGCGCCGATAATATATTTGCCCAGAGGCAGGTTGAACGCCCCCCACCCCCTGGCCTTTCGATTAAGCCATTTCTCCCGGTCAAAATCTCTTTTAATCAGCAGATCGACATAATAAAAGCCCTCCGAAATCCAGCCCGGCTCATCACCGTGGAAACTTGTTTTCGTGACGTTGGAGAAAAGTATATAGCCGGTTAAAGATGTAGTTAAAACAAAAAGAGCCAGCAGGCCCAGCGCGCGGACTGGGAGGGGAAGCGAAGAGTTGGTACGGGGCATGAAAACTGATTAGTTTTAATATTTTCGCCAATGCATCGGCGTCGAATTGTCTGAAGCGTATCTCTCCAGTTTACGGAAAAGTTTATCCGCCTCTTTGTATTGGCTTTCAGCCCTTTTTTTCTGCTCATCCACCACAGAGCCGCCACTTTTATTTTTAAGGCTGTCGAGAAACCGTTTCCACGCTGTCCGGTACGCGGCGAATTCATGGAAGTTGACCTTCCACCATCTCTCGCTGTGCCCCCCCGGCATGTTGGCTCTTGGCGGCAGTTGTGAAAATATGATTACATGGTTCATCGTGTCTATATTCACAGAGTAGTTGGCCACGAAAACCATCCCCAAAAGCCCCTCGAACGCGCCGGATATCGATCCGGTTATAGTGGTGGGAACAAACTCCGCCCTGGCGCCGCCTACCTGAACCGAATCGATAATGGTGCGAGTCGCCGGAATCGATCCGCCGATGCCGCCCGCCCTTGTCTCCAGCAGGCCGTAGTTTTTATCATACAACCCCAGCCTGTCGGCAAGTCTGGGAGAGATTATTAAACCGGGCGCTCCCGTATCGAAAGCCATCCGGGCGGTGACCGAATTGTTGAACTTTACCGGCACTATTATCCTGCTCGCTGTTCCCTCATACGGTGTGTAGCGGACAGAGAACCGCTTGAGTTTTTGCTGACCTGTTGAGCCGGATCGCCTCGATTTCGCCTCGCTCGAAACAAAAGGCTCTTTTGCGCCGGAGCGACTTTTCTGGTTGTACCTCTTTTCTTCAACCTGATCCCTGTATTTTGGTGGCACACGCTCTAAATCATCAGAGAAATGGGTATTGCCCCTGTCGTCCACCCACTTGAAAACCTGGCCTGCGTATGATGTTAAATAGAGGCTGGATACAAGGATGAAAAAAACCGCCAGCAGTAGAAGTTTCATAACCGTTACAATATGATTTTAGATACATTACAGCATAAGGGATGAATTTGCTCAAACTTGTTTTGAAACGCAAGTCGCTTTTACCACACAAATAGACATCACGACAGGAGCGTACATGAAAACGTTAGGCTTAATCGGCGGTATGAGTTGGGAATCAACCGTTATCTATTACCAGCACATGAACCGTATGGTGAGGAGTCAGTTGGGTGGATTGCATTCCGCCCGGCTATTGTTATGGTCATTTGATTTCCAGGAAATTGAGAAAGATCAGGCGTCTGGCGATTGGGAGGCGGCTAGCGGTAAAATGTGTGACGCGGCAAAACGGCTCAAAGCCGCTGGCGCAGACGCTATTGTTATTTGCACCAATACTATGCACAAAATGGCCGATCAAGTAGAAGCCGCCTCTGGTTTGCCGCTCATTCATATTGCCGATACCACAGCAAAAGCTATTAAGCGAAAAGGGTTGTCGAAGGTAGGTCTGCTGGCTACCCGCTATACGATGGAGGAAGACTTCTATAAAGGCCGCCTGATTGAGAAACATGGGCTTGAGGTGGTTATACCAAATGAAGAAAACCGCGCCATAGTTCATGACATCATTTATAACGAGCTTTGCCAGGGGATTATCAAGAATAGCTCAAAGGAAAACTATAAAATCGTTATACAATCCCTTATCAATCAGGGAGCGGAAGGTATTGTGCTTGGTTGCACTGAAATAGGTTTGTTGATAAAACAGCAGGATGTAGCGGCGCCAGTTTTTGATACCACACTCATTCACGCTCAAGAGGCAATAGCGTTTTCTCTGGGATAGCCCCCATTAAAATTACATCTTTTGAGGAAATGGTGCGCCCGACAGGATTCGAACCTGTGACCTCTTGAACCGCAATCAAACGCTCTATCCAGCTGAGCTACGGGCGCCTTTTGAAAAAAGGAGTTTACCATACTCTTTTTAATGGTTGGAGAAAACCAGCGAACTTGATTTCCAGAATATTAAAATCTATATTTCTCGATCTTTCCAACTCCACCACTTCCACCACTTCAAAAGTTTTGGGTGTTGTCATTTGTTCAAAAGCGCCGCGAAGCTAACATACGATCATGTAAAACCCGCATGACCTCCATGCCATAATTTGTTTCGCGGTAATAAATGACATGGCGAATAACGGGATATTTTCGGTATCCAGCGCGGATATTTTCGCAAGCTGTTCCGGCCTTCGGGCTTTCGGCCAAAAATCCGAATGTCTCTGTCAAATCGTCAATATATCGCTCTGTTTGTTGCGCTCCCCATTGTGCTAATGAGTAGAGCCAAACGGCCTCCATATCGTCCCGTGCTTTTGGCGAAAGTCGATATTCAATACCCGTGTTTGGCATGTTTTTTAATCATTTCTTTTTTGAATAAATCACCATCAAAAGGCTCTGATACACCGCTTTGCTCGCCCTCAATAAGGGCGGCGCGAATAGCTTCAATATCAGCTTTTCCGGCCTGGTCACGTCGTATCAGATCGCGAATATATTCACTGTCATTAGTAAATTCACCAGCCGCAATTTGCGCCTTGATCCAGTTATCCTGTTGCTCGGTAACCGTGATTGTCTTTCGCGTTGTGCTCATGAGCGCTCTCCAGTAGTGCATAAAAATTCATACTATTGATGTAATATAGCATATGCGCTCATGTTATCAAAATAAATTCCTATTTCCTGTCATTACCATCACTCCCAAAAAATTCCGCATTAAAACCGCGCAACAAAAATGAGACTGAATGAGATTGAATTGTATTTTGGCGCGCCCGACAGGATTCGAACCTGTGACCTCTTGAACCGCAATCAAACGCTCTATCCAGCTGAGCTACGGGCGCCTTTTGAAAAAAGGAAGTTTACCATAATCTTTTTAACGGTTGGAGAAAACCGGCGAATTAGCCATGCTTGTCGATCACGGGATGATAGAATCGACATGTATTTACTATTTTTCACGGGAGATGGATCAAGTTGGACGATGTTACGCTTGCCAGGGCCATACATGTTATCGGTGTAGTTTTCTGGATCGGCGGTGTGGCGATGGTTACCACGGTTTTGCTTCCTGCGGTTCGACGTTTGAAATCGGCGCAAGAGCGGATAAAATTTTTTGAGGAGGTGGAGGGGCGTTTCGCGTGGCAGGCCAGGTTCACAACCTTGATTACAGGCCTGTCCGGGCTTTACATGCTCTACTCTATGGACGCCTGGAGCTATTACAGGTCATCGGAGTACTGGTGGGTGAGCGCTATGACGGCGCTATGGGGGCTGTTCACCCTGATGCTATTCGTGATCGAGCCGTTGTTTCTGCGCAAATGGTTTACGAGAAGGGCAAAGTCCGACCCGGAGGGAACTTTCACGATTATCCAGTTCATGCATATATTCCTTTTAATTTTAAGTCTGATCGTGATTTTTGGCGCGGTCACCGGAGCTCATGGCGCTCTGTTTTTCGACAATTAAGAAAACAAATATTAAGGTTCCAGATGAACACATTTCTGACGATAATCGGCGTTGTGATGATATTGGAAGGCATCCCCTATTTCACGGCGCCAGAGCAGGTAAAAGGGGTCGCAGGCAAGATAATAGAAGCGGACAACAAGTATCTTCGCATAATCGGTTTTACGCTGATGCTGGGCGGCCTCGTGACCGTCGCTATCACGCGCCCATGGTGATCCTGGTTTTCGGGCTCACTGCTTTTGTTTTCCTTATCGGCGTGCTTGCGACAGAGCTTATCCTTTATGGTTTCCGGTGGTACGAGATATCCAACCGCTCAAATTTCCCCGAAACAACCTGGCGTAACTTGCTAAAAGCAGAGAAGTACAAGCCTGCCAGGGTTTTTATCAAAGAAAGTTTTTGGGCCGTCATTTATATCTTCAGTTATATACCCTGGCTTATCCGTTCTATCGCGCGAAAGAAGAGAGCGGAATTCGAGCCGGGGGAGCTTGTCAAAGGAAAGCCCCTCATCATCCTTATTCACGGTATTGCCGGAAAAAGCGATCATTTCTGGCTGATGCGCAGAAGATTCTCATCCAGGTCTGTCCCTAACGTACTTACGTTCGACTACGATTCCGATAATAGGTCACTTGCTGAAAATTGCGAGAGCCTGCGCGATTTTTTGCTGAGGATAAGAGCGAAGACAGGTATGAGCGAAGCCGTGCTCATAGGCCACAGCCTGGGAGGGTTGATCGCCCATGAATACACTCGTAAGTTCGGTGAATCGGGCGAGGTGAAAGCTGTTGTGGCGCTTGGCTCTCCGTTTCGGGGCACACGGCTGGCCGTCATGGCTTTGACCAGTAAAGCCAGGTCGCTGGCCCCGTCAAATCCTGTTTTCGCTGATATTATCTCTTCCAGGCTGAACACCAGCTTTCTCTCTGTCTACTCGCGTTACGACCAGTTCATAATACCGTACACCAATTCCGACCATCCGGGCGCGGATGAAAACCGGGAGATAGAGCTTTGCGGGCATACAGGGTTTTTCTTTAATAAAAAAGTATTCAAAATTATTTTCGAATGGATCGACGGACGTAAAGAAAATTCATCAGGCCCAGGGTAGCCCCTGCGGGAAAGCTCTCATATGCGCCCTTGATAACGCGCTCATGTTTTGAGACAATCTATCTGTCGCTAGCAGTAATATCCAGGAGGTTAACAGTTGTTCGGAATCGGGATGCCGGAGATGATCGTGATTCTGGTGATCGCGCTGATCGTTATCGGCCCGTCCAAACTACCGGAAATTGCCCGCTCTATCGGTAAAGGCTACGGTGAATTCTCCAGATCCATGAGAAGCGTGCGCGAGGATTTCGAGGATATAACCTCGGATTTCGAAGAGGAGCGCCAGATATTGAAAAACCCGATTGATGAGATCGCCAAAAAGGCGAAAAACAGTCTCTTTGAAGACGAGCCTTCTTCTTCAAAAACAACCACATCAGACAAAGGCGCCACGCCTGCCGCCCCACCGGGCGACGACCGGGAAAACGCCTGATTTGAATTGCGGTTATTTTTCTGACTATCTGCGTCGGCTATGACCCCCGCCCCCCTTCATTACGGCTCTGCCGCCGGATTTGAAGACTTTGCGGTTTCGTGACATATAATAACTCGAAGTAGCTTAACAATTTCGCCAGTATAGTTATGGATCATATCGTAATGACGCCGGAGATAATCACGGTCATAATTGTGCTTATAGGAGCCGTAGTCTTGTTTGTGACGGAGATTGTCCGGGTCGATGTGGTGGCGATCATAATGATGGTGATCCTGCCCCTGCTTGGCCTTGTGTCCCCGGAGGAGGCTTTTTCAGGTTTTTCATCTAACGCCGTAATTTCAATCATAGCGGTGATAATAATAGGCGCCGGGCTGGATCAGACTGGAATAATGAATAAAGTCGCCGACCCTATCACCCGTTTTGGCGCGGGAAGCTATCCACGGTTGATCGCCAGCATTAGCGGGACTGTGGCCATAATCTCAGGTTTCATGCAAAATATCGGCGCCGCCGCCCTTTTTCTGCCAGCCACCATGCGCGTCAGCAAGCAGTTGAACATACCATTGTCCCGGATCCTTATGCCGATGGGATATTGCGCGATCCTCGGCGGAACGGTGACGCTGGTCGGCTCCAGCCCTTTGATTCTTTTAAACGACCTTATGGCCAACTCCAACCTGGAGCCGTTCAGTCTTTTTTCAGTCACGCCCATCGGCCTTATGCTTATTGTATCGGGCATCGCCTATTTCACTATTTTCGGCACACTGGTTCTTCCTGTCCGAAAAGACTCGGTGGGAAAAGAGGTTGGCGGCGCGCTACGAATCCTGAAAAAAAGCGGAATTTCAGGGCGGTCTTTCGAGCTTTCCGTCCCTCCGGATTTCGCCGATTCAGGGAAATCTCTGGATGAGCTGGAGATAAGGAGGTCGTTTCTGGTGACAGTTGTGGCCCTCGCCCAAAGCGGGGTTTCGCAAAAGATAATTTCTCCCCTGAGAAGCCACAGGATTCACGCTAAAGACTCGCTGGCTGTTATAGGACATGAAAATAACGTGAAAAAAATGGCGGATCATTTCGGGTTTACCATAAAACCACGACTCGCCGTTTTCAGAGAAGAGCTGTCGGAAAATAGCGCAGGTATGCAAGAGGCGGTTGTGGCGCCTATGTCCGAGATGGTCGGCTCGACCCTCAGAAAGGCGCAGTTTAGAAACAAGTTCCATATAGGGCCGGTCGCCCTGTACCGCGAGGGGAAAATTTTCATGGCTGGCATAGCCGATATTCCCCTGGCGCCGGGAGATACGCTTATGTTGCATGGAGCATGGAAAGAGTTCGCCAAATTAAAGAATTCTTCCGACCTGCTATTTCCGGCTCCTATAGATCACGAGGTTTTCAAAATCGAAAAAGGCGCGGCCGCGTTAATAAGCTTTGGTATCGCTCTTACTATGGTGATCGCAAAAGACCTGCTCAGCCTTCCGATTTCCCTTTCGATGTGTCTTATGACCGGCGCTTTATTAATGATTCTGTCCAATGTGCTGACGGTGGACGACGCCTACAAGTCGGTCGATTGGAGAACCGTATTTTTGCTTGCCGGGCTAATACCGCTTGGAATTGCCACTGAAAAAAGCGGCGCGGCGGCGTATATAGCGCAGGCGGTCTTAAACGCCATAGGCGATGTTTCGCCTATTGTTCTAATGACAGTCATAGCAATACTTTCCACCGCCTTCACTCTTGTTATATCCAACGTGGGCGCGACAGTCCTTCTGGTGCCGCTTGTCATCAACATGGCGCAAGGAGCGGGCGCCGATCCGCGAATCGCCTCTCTTGTCGTCGGTCTTGCGGTATCCAACTCTTTTATATTGCCGACCCATCAGGTCAACGCTCTGCTCATGGGGCCCGGCGGTTACCGTACGAAAGATTACATTAAAGCCGGGATCGGCATGACGGTCATATTTATAGTTGTGACTATCTTTGGATTGTGGGCGTTTTACGGACTATGATAGCGATAGCGCCGTCTCTTATTAACCTTCCAGCATGCCGGCATTATGAAACAGAATGTTAAAAAAGTAGTAACCGAGTCTTATTTGAGCCTGGCCGAAGAGATGGGCTGGAGCGGCGAAACTGACGGAGCTTTTGATATATCTATTCCAAAAGATGTAAAATTCGGCGATTTTTCATGCAACATCGCAATGATTCTCGCCTCCCGCCACAAAACAAAACCGAGGGGGATGGCCGAAAAACTATCGGAGCGGATAAGAGACAGCGACCTTTTCTCTTCGGTTTTGGTGGCCGGCCCAGGTTTTATCAACATGACCGTAAAACCAATTCACTGGGTTGAGCGGTTAAAGGAAATTCTCGATGCGGACGAATCGTTCGGATGCGTCGATACCGGCGAATCGAAAAAAGTCCTCGTTGAGTTCGTCTCCGCCAATCCCACAGGGCCGCTTCATATCGGACATGGACGGGGGGCCGTGGTCGGGGACACGCTGGCCAGAATCATGCGCAAAGCCGGATACGACGTTCATACCGAATACTACATTAACGATGTAGGTTTGCAGATGGACAACCTGGGCCGGTCTACCATCGCCCGATGTTTTGAATCGCTGGGCAAAAGTTTTGATGAGCCTCCCTACAAGGGCGACTATATAAAAGATATCGCCCGGCGGTTTCTGGAGACAAAAGACGCTGACCTGTTTTCTGAAAGCGACGATAAACTGGTCGAGCAAGCGCGAGATTTTACCGCTTCTTGCATCATGGATGATATCCGCGCCGATCTGAAAGAGTTCAGGATCGAGTTTGATGAATGGTTTTCAGAAATGTCACTTCACACAAACGGCGATGTGGAGAAAACGATAGAAATATTAAAAGAAAATAACCATATTTACGAAAGCGATGGCGCCCTGTGGCTTAAGACCGAATCTGCAGGAGATGAAAAAGACAGAGTAGTCCGCAGAGCCAACGGGGTCACCACTTATCTTGCGTCTGATATCGCCTATCATAAAAATAAGTTTGATCGAAATTTCGATACTGTAATAAACGTGTGGGGCGCCGACCATCATGGATACGTTCCCCGGATGAAAGCTGTGGTAAAAGCTCTGGGGCGCGATCCCTCCAAACTGGTGGTACGTCTGGTACAGCTGGTCAGCCTTAAGAAAAGCGGCCAGTCTTTGTCGATGTCAACCCGCGCGGGCGTGTTTGCGACTTTGCGGGAAATAATGGACGAGGTGGGCGTCGACGCCACCCGCTATTTTTTCCTGATGCGCTCATCCGACAGCCAGCTTGAGTTCGATGTTGATCTCGCCAAAAAACAGAGCAGTGAAAACCCGGTTTTCTACGTTCAGTACGCCCACGCCAGGTGTTGCAACATTTTTGTAACCGCCAGGGAGAGGGAGATCGACCCTGCGCCTTTTGACAAAAACATTGACCTGTCTTTGCTACAGGGAAAAGACGAGCTGGCGCTGATTCGCAAACTGCTTGAGCTTCCGGACGTGGTTGAGTCTTGCGCTATTTCGCTCCAGCCCCACCCTGTCACGCAATACTTGACAGAAGTATCATCGCTGTTCCATTATTTTTACAGGCACAACAGGGTAGTGACCGACGATCCCGCGCTTACGCGGGCCAGGCTGTTTCTGACAAAGGCTGTGCGGATTGTTTTGAGAAACGGGCTGGATATCCTGGGCGTCAACGCTCCTGAAAGGATGTAACTTTATAATGGCCGCGAAAAAATATAAATCGAAAGTGACGCTGACGGGAAAACAGGTCGGCGCGCTTGCCGCCTGCATCGTGGCCATAGCTTTTCTTTCGGTTATGGCAGGTTACATAACCGGAAGGATGGTTGGCGGTGATACCGCCGAAATCAAAAAAGATAAAGAGGAGCCTGAAAGCGTTTTCGGCGGCATGTCGCCACGGTTTCTCGATCCTGCCGAAGTGGAAAAAGAAACGACCTTCGAAAAACAATCCGCCGATTCTTTTTCTTTTCATAAAAAGCTGGAAAAAGAAACGGCCCCGGCCAACAAACCACTTCCCAAATCCTTAACGCCCGCCGGATCCAAAAAGCATAGCGCCAGAGCCTTGAAAAAACCGAAACCTTCCCCCAAAATAAAACAGGCTCCCTCTAAAAAGGTAAAGACCGCCAGAAAACATTCCAGACCCAAACCTGCCAGACAGCCTGTGGCGATAAGCAAAAAAACTGGCGGAAAAAAGCTGACAATCCAGGTCGGCTCGTTCAAGCGTATACATGAGGCGCGCGCGCTGGCAAAGAGGCTTGGTAAAAAAGGGTACAAGGCGTATGTCGTTCCCTTTAAATTCAAAGGCGAAACATGGAGCAGAGTCCGTGTCGGCCTTTTCGACTCGGCGGTTTCTGCTAAAAAGACAGCCCGCAAACTTGCGAAAGAGCAAAATCTTCCCGCCCTGCTGGTTTCATATCAGAGCGGTAAATAGGAGCAAAATATAATGATAATGGTTTTTAAATATATCCACCTTCTCGCGCTGGTCATATGGATAGGGTCCGTCGTCTTCTTCTCGTTCATCGGCGCGCCCAGCATTTTCCAGACGGTTGACAAAAAAACCGCAGGAGATGTCGTCGGCGCGATCTTTCCGAAATATTATCTGCTCGGCTATATATGCTCCCTTGTCTCGCTCGCCACTTTAGGATACCTGGGATACAAAGCAGGATACGCCCAACCGGTGAAAACCGGCCTTGCGATCCTGGCAATCATGGGGGGGATAACTTTTTACTCCGGGCTTGTGATCGGGCCGAAAGTACACAGCGTGAAATACCAGATAAGGGGAGAGACCGACGAGGCGAAACTGGCTCCGCTCCGCAAACAGTTCGGCAAACTTCACGGGATATCGATGGTACTAAACCTCACCGTTCTTTTACTCGGCCTAGCCCTGCTCTACTTCACAATTCGCTACATGGGGCGGTTGTAAAGGCTCCCTTCACTGACGTGGCGCTGACGCGATGCAAGCCCCCCTCGCCCTGCCATCCTGGGTAACACGAAGGATCTTGCCTCTTCGTTTTTAACAAAAGTTAAACAGTTAGCGTATCGACACCATATGAAAAATTATGGCGGCGGCTGAAGAGACGTTGAGCGATCCGATTGCGCCTTTCATCGGGATACGGGCGGTTTGATTGCATCGTTTGACCACAAGAGGGCGGACACCTTCCCCTTCTCCCCCCAGGACGACCGCTACCGGCCCCGGTTTTACTTTCGTGAAAACATCTTTAGCGGAGCCGTCGAACGCGATACATTCATATCCCTCGTCGCGGAGAAGTTTCACCGTTTCGGCGATGTTGTTCACCCTGCACAATTTTATCCGCTCACCCGCGCCAGCCGAAGCTTTGGCGGCGACAGGAGTATAGCTCGCCGCTTTTCGCGAAGGGAAAATAACGCCGTCGACTCCGAACGCCTCTGCCGAGCGCAAGATGGCTCCAAAATTTCTGGGGTCCATTATTCCGTCAAGCAGGGCCAGCGAACGCTCGCTTTTAGCGGAAAGTGACATTATTAATTTATCGAGCGATATAAAAGCGACAGGCGAAACGACAGCCACGATTCCCTGATGCCCTTCGGCTTGCGCCATTTTCGCGATAGCGTCTATATCGGCGTAATCAACCTCTATTTTTTTACGTTTTGCCGTGTCGATGATCTGCGCGGTGGCGCCGCTTTTTTTAACGCCTTTTTTTATTACGATCCGGTGGAACCGCCTGCTGTTGGCGCGAAGGGCCTCGATAATCGGATTCACGCCGAAAATGACTTCCCGGCTTTTGCCAGGCTCCCGATTTTTTGCCGAACCCCGGTTTTTTGATGACTGGCGGCGTTTTTGTTTCATCTGTAACTTTAATACATCAATCGAAACTGACCGACCACTTTACGCCTTCGGGAGTGTCGCTTAACTTGATTCCTTTATCATCGAGACCGGCGCGAATAGTGTCGGCCAGCTTAAAATCTTTTTCTTTTCGAGCTTCGGCTCTCGCCTTAATAGTCGCGTCCAGCTGATCGGCGCTCATCCCGATTTCTTTTAATTTCTCCGATTTAAACTCTTCGATAAACTCTCCCGGCTCAAGCCCGAAAAGCCCCAGTACGCCCCCCAGCGTTTTTATCGACGCGATACCGGCTAGTAATTTTTCTTTAGAGTTTTTGTAATCGTCCGATTTTTTTTTCATCTTCGCCATGTCGTCACGCATATGGTTCAGCTTTTTAAGCTCGGTCAAAAGCAGGGAAAGAGCCGTGGCGGTGTTAAAATCGTCGTCCATAAGCTCCCTGAATTTTTCGACCATTGACGGATCGGCGTTTGAGCCATCTGTGACACCAAGCTCCAGGCCGGTTGAAAGAAGGTCGTAGAACCGGGCCAGGTTTTTGTGGGCGTCGGTTATCGCCTGCGGGCTGAAATCTATGGGGCTCCTGTAGTGGCTGGTGAGAAGGAAGTAGCGCACCGCCTCCGGGTGATATTGCTTTAAGATATCTTTTATCGTGGAGAAGTTACCGAGCGATTTTGACATCTTCTCCGAATTTATGTTCACGAATCCGTTGTGTACCCATACCTTGACCGGAGCCGAGCCTGAGCTTGCGTGGGACTGGGCGATCTCGTTTTCATGGTGGGGGAACACCAGGTCTTTGCCGCCGCCGTGTATGTCGAAAGTCACGCCCAGGTATTTGCGCCCCATGGCGGAGCATTCAATGTGCCATCCGGGGCGGCCCATGCCCCAGGGCGACTCCCATTCAGGCTCGCCCGGCTTTGACGCTTTCCAGAGCGCGAAATCGAGCGGGTCTTTTTTCGTATCGTCCACATCCACGCGCGCGCCGGAGCGAAGGTCGTCGATATTTCTTTTCGACAGCGCCCCGTATTCTGGAAAAGAGCGGACAGAGAAATAGACAGAGCCGTTTAGCTCGTAAGCTTTTCCCTTTTCGATAAGAGACTCGATGATCTCAAGCATTTCCGGGATATGCCCGGTCGCTCTCGGCTCCACGTCGGGGCGTGCAAGCCCAAGAGCGCCCATGTCGGTGTTGAACTCGTCGATGTAACGCGCCGCCACTTCCGAGCTTTTGATACCAAGCTCGTTGGCCCTGTTTATTATCTTGTCGTCCACGTCGGTGAAGTTTCGGACGTAAGTGACATCGTATCCAGAGAATTTCAGGTATCTGTATATGATGTCGAACACGATGGTAGACCGGGCGTGGCCAATGTGGCAAAGGTCGTAGACTGTCACTCCGCAGACATACATGCCGACTTTCGGAGGGTTTATAGGCGCGAAAACCTCTTTTCCTCCGGTCAGTGTGTTGTATATTTTCAAGCTCATCTGATTTTTAATATGACAAAGTATCTTGTCCTATTTCCCGCTCCAGTTTCCAAGCCGCTTTTTTATCTCTTCCGGCCCCAGAATTATGAAAAGGTCGGCGAGCTTCGGGCCGCTCACCGCCCCCGTGACGGCTACCCTGAGAGGCTGAAACAGTTTACGGCTTTTCAATCCTGTTTTTGAAGAGACAGATTCTATCACAGCCTTGTACCCGCTTTGACCAACCAAATCGTTTCTTTCAAGACGGGCGAGCAGGGCGTTCGCTACGATTTTGAATTCAGGGCTGTCCACTATTTCTTTCGCGGTTTTATCAGGCGGGGATAAGCGGGCGAACTGTATCATCTGCTCCGCCGCGTCCTGCGGTTTTCCCAGGGCGTCCCGCGTGGCGTCCACTATTTCAAACAACGATTTCTCGTCGAAATTATCAAACGGAAATTTTATAGCTTCAAGACTCGGTGTTAACGCCTCGATCAGCTCTTTTGAAGGCAGGGCTTTTAGCGCCTTCTGGTTTATATTGTCGAGCCTTGCCTCGTCGTATCTTGCGGGTGAGCGCGAGACATCGGTTATATCGAATATCCGCGCCATCGACTCAAGCGGCTCCGCGCTTTGCCCCGTCACCTTCGACCAGCCCAGCATCGCCATCGCAGTGTTAAGAGCCGAGGGAAGATATCCTGCGTCCAGAAGTTTTGATACGTCGGCCGCGCCGGAGCGTTTGGAAAGTTTCTGCCCGTCGGCGCCTAAAATTATGGGGAGATGACAAAAACGGGGCGGCTCGAACCCAAGAGACCGCATTATGAGAATCTGCTTGGGAGTGTTGGAGAGGTGATCCTCGCCCCGTATTACATCCGTAATCCCCATGTCTATGTCGTCTACGCTTGAGGCGAGGTAGTAGGCGGCGGAGCCGTCCGGGCGGGCGATGATAAAATCTCCTATATCTTTCGCCTTAAAGCAAACTTCGCCGCGCACCCCATCTTTAAACCTGACTTCCCTGCCGGTTACCTTAAATCTGCAAGAAGGCGCCGCTCCATCTTTTTCCTTCGCCGCCCGCTCTGAAACGGTAAGGCTCCTGCATTTTCCCGAATAACGAGGCGGCTTGTTGGCGGCCTGCAAGGTTTTGCGCTCCGCCTCCAGCTCTTCGCGCGCGCAGTAGCAAGGGTATGCGGCGCCAGATTCGACAAGATCGTCTGTGACCTTGCGGTAGCGGTCAAATTTCTCCGACTGCCTGTAGGGGCCGAACTTTCCGCCGATGTCCGGCCCTTCGTCCCAGCAAAGCTCCAGACGTTTCAGGGATTCAAGTAGCCGCGTTTCAGAATCGGCGGTGGAGCGCCTGGCGTCGGTGTCTTCGATGCGTAAGATAAACTTGCCGCCGGTTTTTTCGCGTAGAGATAATTGTAAAGCGCCGTTCTGGCCGTTCCGACGTGAAGGACGCCGGTGGGGCTGGGCGCGAAACGGACTCTTGTTTTGGCCACTTTGTTTCAGACGCTTTCTATAAGGGCGGAGCAAAAAGCGGCGATTCCCTCGCCTCGTCCTGTAAACCCCAGTTTTTCCGTGGTAGTGGCTTTAATGGACACGCGGTCAGGGTCGATATTGAGCGCTGTGGCCAGGTTGCGGGCCATCATTTGCGAATGCGGCGCTATTTTCGGCGCTTCGGCTATGACTGTCGCGTCGAGATTGACGACGCGGTATCCCGCCTCTTTTAGTTTTTTCCCGGTATCTTCAAGAAGTATCAGGCTTGAAATATCTTTATATTTGGGGTCGGTGTCCGGGTAGTGTCTCCCCAGATCGCCCAGCGCCGCTGAACCCAGGATTGCGTCACACACGGCGTGGGTTAGCGCATCCCCATCGGAATGACCTAGAAGCCCCATCTGAAAATCGAGCCTGACCCCGCCAAGAATCAAAGGCCGTCCTTCGACCAGACGGTGCGCGTCGAACCCTGAGCCGATACGGATCATGTTAAATTTTGTCCATGTTCACTGATTTTTTTGACCAGGGCGAATATTTTTTTCTGCTCAATGGCGGTAGGCGGGATTATTCCCGTCTCCCAGCCTATCACAAGCTCTGGAGTCACGCCAAGCTCCCTGCCGAATCTGGTTTCATCAAGCCCGGTGGTTTCCCTCAGTTTTTGATAATCGATTCTGCTATTCATAATCTCCGCAAGTTTAAAAGTTTACGTTCTGATCCATTTCCAGACGGCAAAATTCCGACGGCTCCGTTCCCTCCACAAAAACTTCCTCGAAAGTATCCCTGCACCTGTCGGTAGCCAGCTTTCCCGACTCGCGGTCTATGGTGCGGGCGACGACATGCCGGGGAGGCGTGAAGTCGAGCGACGGCTTGTTTTTCAGAGCTTGCTCCATAAACTTAAGCCAGATCGGAGCGGCGGCGCGTCCTCCCGTTTCGCCGCGCCCCATCGAGCGGTTATCATCGAAGCCGACCCAGACGCCGGTGGCTAAATCGGGCGTGTATCCGACAAACCAGGCGTCGCGGTAGTCGTTTGTGGTGCCGGTCTTGCCCGCCGAGGGCCGGTTCAGGCTCCTTACAGATCTGCCGGTGCCGTTTTGTATAACCCCTTTAAGCATGTTGGTAAGGACGTAAGCCACCTCTGGCCTCACAGCGTCGGTGACCACAGGTGAGGCCTCTTCTAATATCTCCCCCTCCGAGTTTTTCACAGAGATTATATAGTATGGCTCCGCGTAGAGGCCCTTGTTGGCGAAAACTGTGTAAGCGGATGTCAGCTCCAGCGGGGTCACCTCCGATGCGCCAAGCGCCAGTGACAGGCCGGCGGTCAGGGGGGAGCGGATACCTGCTTTTCTTGCGGTGGCTATAACCGGGCCTATTCCGATTTTGTTGAGCAGTTTTACCGATGTTACATTAATAGAGCTTTCGAGCGCCCTTCGCAGGGTGACTGGCCCGTAAAACCTGTGTGAGAAATTAGCCGGTTTCCATTCGCCCTTTCCAGCCTGATTTTTATACGACACTGGCGAGTCTATGATGATGTCGCCGGGGGAAAAACCGGTGTCGAGAGCCGTAAGATAAATAAGCGGCTTGAAGGCCGATCCGGGCTGTCTGTGGGCGTTTATCGCCCGGTTGAACTGTGACCTGGTAAAGTCGGAGCCGCCCACCATGGCCAGGATCGCGCCGTCGTCCGGCCTTAAAGCGACAAGAGCCACCTCGACGTTCGCGTCGTCGGTATACAACCGCGCCCGTTTAATCCGTGTGTTCACCTTCTTGACCCCTTCAAGAGCCGCCTTTTCGGCCATCGCCTGCATGTCCATGTCCAAAGTGGTGGTTACAGTCAGGCCTTCTTTGTAGAGCCGGTCGGAGCCGTAGGTTTTTTCCAGATATATCCGGACAGTTTCAACGAAGTGGCTGGCCAGGCTTTTATCCTTTTCATCGACAGCAAGAGTTATCGGCTCGTTTTTCGCTGTGGCTTCCTGACTATCTGTTATATGGCCTTCGGTCACCATTCTTGCCAGCGCTGTGGCCCGGCGCTGTCTGGCGCGCTCGACGCTTTTAAAAGGGGAATAACGGTTGGGCGCTTTGGGAAGCCCGGCGAGGAGGGCCGATTCCGCCAAAGAGAGGTCGGAGGCCGATTTGCCGAAATAAATATTAGAAGCGGCCTGGATTCCGTAGGCGCCCGATCCGAGATATATCTGGTTGCAGTAAAGCTCCAGAATCTCATTTTTTGTGTACTGTTTTTCAATCTGTATGGCCAGGAGCGCTTCCTTGATTTTGCGGATTACGCTTTTTTCCGGGGTGAGGAAAAGCTGTTTGGCGAGCTGTTGCGTGATGGTCGATCCGCCCTGCGCCATACGGCCGCTTCGTATATCCACGATCATCGCCCGCAGGATGCTCAGCAGTCTGATTCCTTTATGCTCGAAAAACCTGGCGTCTTCTGTCGCGGTTATGGCGTTTATAAAAGTCTCCGGGATGTCGTTGTACGCGATCCAGATTCTTTTTTCCAAAAACAGCTCTGAGATAAGCTCGCCGTTCCGGTCGAGGATTCTGGTCACTACGTTAGGACGGTACTCCTCTAGCTCGTTAATCGCCGGCAGGTCGTTATAGGCGCCGAACAGCAGGCCCAGGACAATCCCGGCGGCGACAGCAGACAGCATTAAAGCGCCGAACAGCGCCGGGCGCCGCGCATGAAAAGGAGGCTCTATCATCGGTTCAGACCTGTTAAATGTTTAAAGAGCGGCCCCCGTCCACGACGATGGTCTGGCCGGTAATATAATTCGATCTGGCTAGAAACAAAACGCATTTGGCGATATCGTCCGGGGCGCCGAACCGTTCCAGCGGAATCTTGTTTTTCATGGTCAGGATCGCCGCTTCGTCCATTCCTTCGTTTGGCTCAAGAATGGCGCCGGGAGCCACGGCGTTGACAAGTATATCCGGCGCCAGCTCCAGCGCAAGCTGTTTTGTGAGCGCTTCGAGCCCCGCCTTGGAGACAGAGTAGGGCAAAAATCCTTTTCGCGGGATACGGGCGTAGATGTCGAGAATATTTACAATTCTTCCCGGCCCGTTTTTTTTAAGAGCGTCCGCCGAGAAAAGCGAAAGCATGGCCGGAGCCATTACATGAATACGATGGAATTTTTCGATATCGGAAAAACTGATGTCTGATAACGGTGTCTTGGCGAAGATAGAGGCGTTGTTGACAATAAGATCGAGCCGACCGAATTTGCCCGTTACTTCATCCACAAGCCTGGCGCAGGCCGTATGATCGGTAAGGTCGGCCTTGAAAGTCTCCGCCGATCCGTTGGACGATTCAATCCGCCGGGCCAGGTTTACAGCTTCTTTTTCCGCGCCCCGGTAGTGGATTGCGGTCTTAAATCCATCGTCTGCAAGAGCGAGGGTGATAGCTTCGCCTAATCGCCTGGCCGCTCCTGTTATCAGCGCCACCGGAGCTTGTTTGCTCATAGATCGTTTCTTTTCGCCGACTGGCGTTCGAGTCCCCATTTTTTGCGCCGCTCCCACAGCGATTTTCTGCTGATGCCGAGCATCCTGGCGATCTCTTTTTCTTTGAAGATATTTTCGTATCTTATTATAAAATCTTTAACGTACTGGTCGATCGACAGCTGGGCGTCGATAGCCTGCGACTGGGCCCCGGCGGCGGGGTGGATTATATTTTCAGGGAGCGACTCCGGGGTCAGCTGGTCGCCCTCTTCGAGGATCAAGGCCCTCTCTATTACGTTTTCCAGCTCACGCACGTTGCCCGGCCAGTGGTAATTTCTCATCAGTTTCATAGCTGAGGGCATTATCGTCTTTACCTTCTTGTTTATTTTCGGGGCGTACATCTTAAAAAAATGAAGAGCCAGCTCTTCCACGTCGTTTCCTCTCTCTCTGAGCGGGGGAAGCTCGATAGTTAAAACGTTTATACGGTAATACAAGTCCTCGCGGAACGCCTTTAACTCCACTTCCTTTTCGAGCTGTTTGTTGGTGGCGGTTATCACCCGCACGTCGCATATAAATGATTTACTGGAGCCGACCGGCCGGATTTCGCGATCCTGAAGCGCGCGCAGGAGCTTGACCTGCAGGCCGATCGGCAACTCCCCGATTTCGTCGAGAAAAATGGCGCCGCCTCTGGCCTCGGTGAAAAGCCCGGTCTTGTTGGCCACCGCTCCGGTGAACGCCCCTTTGGTGTGGCCGAAAAGCTCTGACTCTAACAGCTCTGCGGGCAGGGCGCCGCAGTTGACCGGGACGAACGGCTCTTTGGATCTGGGGGAGAGGCGGTGTATGGCGCGGGCGACTAACTCTTTTCCCGATCCGCTTTCACCGGTAATAAGTACGCTGGAGTCTGTCCTGGCCACTTTGTTTATCAGCTTGAACACATCCTTGATTTTTTCGCTGGAGCCGATAAACTCCCCCAGATTCAAAGAGCGGTTCAACTCGTCTTTAAGGAGCCTGTTTTCCCTGGTCAGGCGGCTGTCTTTAAGGGCGTTTTTGATCGATATTTTTATGTCGTCGTGAATAAACGGCTTTATGATGTAATCTCTCGCGCCCAGCCTCATAGCCTCCACCGCCGTTTCAACGGTAGAATAGTTCGTCATGAGTATAACGCTCGTCTCCGGCGAGTCGGCGCTGACTTTCCGCAAGGTCTCAAGCCCGTCGAGGCCGGGCATTTTCAGATCGGTTAAAAGGAGGTCGTAAAAAGTCTCTGAAGCCATCTTGACGGCTGTATCACCGTCATGGCATATGTCAACCTGGTAGCCTTCTTTTTCGAGCACTCTTTTTAGCACAGAGCAGATGGTGGTTTCGTCGTCGGCGATGAGAATGCGTGGTTTATACATGTTTTTAGATGTCCTGAGGAGGTTCGGCTCCAGCCTTGTCGGTCCGGGCCACGGGCAGGTAGAATTGCGCGACGGTTCCCTGCCCCGGAGCGCTGGAGAAGTGGAGCCTGCTGCTATGGTTTTCGAGTATGCTAAAGCAGGCGTATAGTCCGAGGCCGGTTCCTTTTCCAACCGGTTTGGTTGTAAAAAAGGGTGTGAAAGCCTGCTTTATGGTCTCTTTTTCCATGCCAAGCCCGTCGTCTTTCACCGAGATTGAAATCGAGGAGCTTGACGCGAGAAAAACCCTGATTGTGATCGATCCTTTCTCTCCGGTGGCGTCCGCGGCGTTAAAAAGCAGGTTTACCATCACCTGCTCTATCTGGGCCGGATCGCAGTATACCGGCGGCAGATCTTCGTCCAGATCCAGCGTAATCTTTTTTTTACTGTTGTCTTTGTCGAGTTTGACCAGCGGATAGGAGTCGTTGATTATTTGCGATATGGAGCATGGCGAGAAAGAGACATCTTTTTTACGGGAGAAGTCTACCAGACTGTTTAGAATATCACTTATTCTTTTTATATGATGAGCGATAAGAGCGAGCGACTCTTTTCTGAAAACCTCGTCTTTCCCGTCATCGACGGCAAGCTCCTGTACGAGGGCGGAGATAGATGTGAGCGGGTTGCCCACCTCATGGGCGACGCCCGCCGCAAGCCTTCCCACAGAAGCCAGCTTTTCAGCGCGCATGACGTTTTCCTCCAGATCTACAAGCTCCGTTACGTCCTGTACGGCCACAACGAGGCCCCGGAGCACGTCGAACCTGTCTACAAGCGGGCTTATGGTAAGGCTTTCAATTCTTTTCCCCCCGTCATTGATAGCTTTCTCAAACCTGGATTTCTTAATCACATCCCGGCGCTCTAGGGCTTTTTTCATCAGCGGCTCATACGCCAGGATAACTTTGGAGGCGGGAGAGCCGATCGCATCTTCGAAAGAAATATCCGTGAGCGACTCCATGGCCCGGTTCCAGGTGGTTATCTGGCGCTCCATATCTACGGAGCAAAGGCCGATGGGGATCGACCTGCTGACGTTTTCATACATTTCTTTCAGGCGCGTCAGCTCTTCATTGAGCTTATGCTCGTTTTTCTGCCGCTCAAGGAGCTGTTTACGCATCCTGTAAAACGACTCGTAAAACCGTCCTACATCCTGCGGATTTATCTCAAGCCTGTCTGTGACGACGGCGTAGGCCATGGCGCCGCCCACTTCTTTGCCGAGGGAATTTTTTATAGCGCCCATCACCCGCTCCAGGTCTTCAGAGGAGAGTTTTGATTTTTTCTCAAGGCCCAGCGACGAGTAGACTTTCTCCAGCTCTTTGGACGCTTCCCCGGGGCCGATATACTTGGCCAGGGTTTCAACGAGGGCGTCACGGGATAGAAGGCTTGTTTTGCTCATCTGAGATAGAACCCATTTTGTTTACCGCTGATAACATGCGTATGGCTTCGCGCAACGCGCTGTGAGCGTTGTTGGCTCCGCCGTGGGCGCCCATGCTTATTGAGTCTTCGGGGCCGATAAAAGCGCCTCCCGCCATTATTATGGCGCCGGGCGCGTCTTTTTTGAGTTTGCGGATCAGTTTCTCGACTCTCGGCTTGCATGTGCTCATCATGCATGAAACAAGAATGAGAGGAGATTCAAGTTTAACGGCCTCGTGTACGAACCTGTCAATAGAAGTGTCCCGCCCCATATCCAGCACGGTGAACCCGGCGGTGTCGAAAACCATTTTGACCATGTTCTTTCCTATGTCGTGAATGTCGCCTTCGATGGCGCCTATAATTACGTCCCTTTTTATTTTAGCGCCGCCGGCGTTATGTTTGATATGCGGCTTGAGCATATTGAGCCCGGTGTAAAGGGCGTCCGCGCACATGAGAAGCTCAGGCACAAAATATTCCTGACAGTCGAACAGACGCCCAACCTCATCCATCCCGGCGACCAGCCCTTCAAATATGGCCATGTACGTGTCCATGGAACGGTTAATAATTGTCAGGCACGCCGACTCGATGGCCACTTCGTCGTATTCGACCACTCCTTTTTTCAGGCTCGACAGCAATACACCGTCAACAGGCGACGGGTCAGGCCAGGGTTTTGGCGGATTCATAGGCGGTTTTAAAGTTGGCCGTTATTTTATTTTCAAGCATGGATTTAAAAATGTCCACCTCCACTTTGTATTTGATAAACCCGATGCAAAGGGCGCCGATACCTTTAACGCAAGTGGCGATCTGTTTCATGTCGTCTCCCGGCGCAAGGCCGCCGAACCCTGACGGGGGCACCGCGTTGACATCTGCGACGATCAACGGGTTTTTGACACTGCCAAGCTCGTTTAAGCTGAGTATCTGTATCCCGGCTTTTACGGTTGCGATGGCGATATCGGCCTCCTGGATGAGGGCGAGCCTTTCCTCCCCTGTCCTGGCGGCGGCGCCTTTGATCGAGACGCCGTAAACGGAGGAAATTTTTACAGCCGCCTCCTCGCCCGCCTTTTTATCTCTGGAAGTTACGATGGTGGTATCCGCATTTTCCATAGCGCAAAGCACAGCGGCTACCTGGCCGACCGGGCCTGTGCCCCCGAAGATAACGATCTTTTTCCCGGACAATCCGCCTACAGTCTTTCTGGTTTTCGCGACCAGGGCTGAGGCTGTTGTGTAGGCGCCTTTTGGATCTGAAAAAATTGAAACGGTGAAGGGGTCAAACATCGAATCGCCAGCTCTTTTGACGATTTTCTCCACAAGCTCCATGTCAGAGCCGCCGACGAAAATGGCCGAGTGTTTTGTTCCTTTGGGGCCTCTTGAGAAAATAATATCGTGAGTCAGACCCTCGACATCATCCTCTTTAACCGAAACGTAGGGAAGCGCCACGTCGAACCCTGCGTCGAGAGCTATATTCATATCGAAAGGACTGGCGTGCGAGTCAGTAGATAAAAAAAACAGGTGGTTTCGCATAAATTACAGCCTCATGCAAAAGTGATTAATTGTTACTTATAGTAACCATCCAGGGCTGTGGTGTAAAGCTTTTAGTAGAATCGCTATTGCGTCTTTTTATTCATCAGGTTAGCTGATTTTGCGGTGTATAATAATGTGAATATTCAAAACTGTTTTTCACAGGGAAATAGCATGCGTCTTGGAGTGTTGACCGGCGGCGGGGATTGCCCCGGCTTGAACGCTGTGATAAGGGCGGTGGTAAAAACAGCCTCGCATCAATACCACGATGAAGTCATAGGGGTGCGCGACGGGTTTTCAGGGCTGATAAATAACAAAACACATCCTCTTGATCTTAACCGGGTTTCCGGCATCATGCCGAGGGGAGGAACCATACTCGGATCGTCTAATCGCGACAATCCTTTCGAATACGCCGAATACTCAGGCGGGCAAACAGCCAGGAAGGATGTATCCGGTGTCGTAATGGAAAATTACCAGAAGAACGGCCTGGACTGCCTGATAGTGATAGGGGGCGACGGCACGCTCGACATCGCCCATAAGTTCGCCCAGCAAGGAATGAACGTAATCGGCATCCCCAAAACAATCGACAATGATCTTTACGCAACCGACACCACCTTTGGTTTTGACACGGCGGTGAGCACGGTCGTGGACGCGCTCGACAAGATTCATACGACTGCAGAGTCGCACCACCGGGTAATGGTGGTGGAGGTGATGGGCAGGGACGCAGGATGGATAGCGACGGCGGCCGGGATCGCGGGAGGCGCGCACATAATCATCATCCCGGAGATACCTTTCGATGTGGATAAAATCGCGCAGAAAATTTATGAGCGCAAAGGGCGCGGCAAGAATTTCACCATCATTGTCGTGGCCGAAGGCGCCAGGCCTGTGGGGGGAGAGCGGACAGTAAAAAGAATAGTTGAAGGCGCGTCGGAGACGGTGAGGCTCGGAGGCGTGGGGGAGTATATCGCCAATGAGCTTGAGCGGACCACAAAGATAGAAGCGCGCACAACCGTCCTCGGTCATATCCAGCGTGGCGGCACACCTTCCGCGTTCGACAGGATTCTTGCGACCCGTTACGGAGCCGCCGCAGTCTACCACGTCCATGAAGGGCATTTTGACCAGATGGTAGCCCTTCGAACCCCGAAGATAATCGCCGTTCCCCTGGAAGAGGCGCTTCACCAGATGAAACGGGTGTCGATGGATGGAAGCCACGTTGTAACCGCCCGAAGGGTTGGCATCAGCTTCGGCGACGGAATAGATCTGGCTTAAGCCTTCTTAAGACAGTGCAGATCATCCGGGGCCTTCGAAACCTGTCGGAAAAACCAGACAACGCGGTTGTGACGATCGGGAATTTCGACGGGGTGCATCTGGGGCATCAGGCCATCTTCAAAAGAGTGATAGAGCGGGCCGGGCAGGTCGGCGGAAAATCAGTGGTCTACACATTCGACCCCCATCCGCTGAAAATTCTTTCTCCCGAACAAAGCGTAAACCTGTTGTGCGCTTTCAAGAAAAAGATGGAGCTTATCGCCGCGTATGGAATCGACATGACTGTGTGCGCTGATTTCACGAGGGATTTCGCAAGAATGCACCCAAGAGATTTCGCCAAAAAACTGATGACAGGGCTTAAGATGGACACAGTTGTGGTGGGACATGACTACTCGTTCGGCCATGGCAAGACCGGCACAATCGATTATTTAAAGAAGATGGGCGAAGAGCTCGGGTTTAAAGTGGAGGTCATCGACGCGGTGGAAGTGGACAAAGAGCGGGTCTCTTCGTCTGTCATCCGTGAGCTTATCGACAGAGGCGACATTAACAGGGGCAATCGTTTATTAAACCGATGCTATTCAATCGCCGGTAAAGTTGTCTCAGGATACAAGCGGGGCAGGGCCATCGGGTTTCCCACCGCCAACCTCGACACTCCATACGAGGTGATCCCGGCGGTAGGAGTTTACGCTGTGTTTGTAAGCGTAAAGGGCGGATCGGTGTTAGACGGTGTGGTGAACATCGGCTATAATCCGACGTTCGACCGTGACGATTTTATAGTAGAAGTTCATCTGCTCGATTACGACAACGACATATACGGCCAGGAGACCGAAATATATTTTATAGAAAGGCTCCGCGACGAGCGGAATTTTGATAATGTGGAGCAGTTGCAGGCCCAGATAAAAGAGGATATACAAAAAGTCAGGGGCATGTTGGGGAAGGCCCGTCAGGGGAAAAACTGCATCGACCCCCGCTTTTAATCATATCGAATGAAATCCACCGGACGTAATCTCGCCATCTGGATCGGATGGGCGATAAGCATTGCGTTTATCGCCTGGGCCGTGCTGAAGATGGATCTTGCCAAAGTGTGGGGCGCCCTTGCTATGGCCGATTACCGCTGGGTGATCCCGGCGGCGGTTCTGAACATAGTGTTGCTGATCTCGCGCGGTTTCAGGTGGCGCCACTTTATCGCGCCGATAAAACAGGTTTCGTTTATGAGCTCGTTTTCGGCCATGTGCATCGGGTTTATGGCGAACATGGTACTCCCCGCCCGGATCGGCGAGTTTGTCCGGGCGTATGTTCTGGCGAAAAAAGAATCGATACCCAAAAGCTCGGCTCTCGCAACGGTGGTTATAGAGCGCGGGTTCGACGGGCTTTCGGTGGTGGTGATGATGTTGCTTATTTTTACTGTTGTAGAGCCGCCGGACGCGAACGATGTTTTCTGGACTTCCCTTAAAATCGCGGGAGTGAGCGCCTCGATTTTTTTTATGATCTTCTTTACGGGGCTTTACCTGTTTCACAGAAGAGTGAGGTTTATGGAGTGGGCCGTCGAGAGGCTTGTCGGCTTTCTTCCTGGCGAGTATAGCGTTAAAGCGCAGGAGATAATAGAAGCGTTCCGCAAAGGGTTCGACTCGATAGCCGACTGGCGGCGGATACTGAAAATAGTTTTGTGGTGCGCTTTTATCTGGGGAGCGGCGGCGCCATTCAATTACTTTATTTTCCAGGCGTTCGATCTTGACCTTCCGATAAGCGCAAGCTTTCTTGTTTTGTTAAGCCAGATACTGGGAGTCATGGTTCCATCGGCCCCCGGTTTTATCGGAGTCTATCACGCCGCCACTATCGCGGGGCTGGTGTTCTACGGCGTAGATAGCGAGCTTGCCCTTTCGGTGGCGCTTGTGCTTCACATCATCATGTTCACGATGCAGACGATACCCGGCCTGATATTTTTATGGATGGAGCAATACTCGCTGAGGGATATCAAGCATGCGGCGGACGGTGAAGAGGAGTAAACCGGGCGCCAGCGCGTGACCCTGCCAGTGTGGCGCGCCATCATTTGTGTGATCGTAGGGGCGGATCTGTGTGTCCGCCTTCATGGGCCAAAGTTATTTCGCGATCGCAAACAATCCTGTGGCGGAGAAAACCTTGTCTGCGCCTGTCTCGCCTCTCACGCTCCACCTGTAGGCTTTCCCGGTTTTAATTGTTGAGATGTCGAGCATGACAAGGGGCGCGGCTGTATCGAGGTCGTAGATTTCCCCGAAGCCGTCCGGTTGCGCCTCGCTGAGTGAAAAGTGATACTCCTCCGCCCCTTCCACCGGTTTCCAGGTAAACCGCACCCGGCCACCGGTTGTTTTCGCCACATTCAGGTCGGCGTCCGTTTCACCGATCTTGCGCCCTGCGTCTGAAAAGCCGAAAGAGGGGCCCGATTGCATCGGTTTTTCATAAATAATGAACGACCTGCCAGAGTCGAGGTCGATGACCCCTCCAGGCCCGTCTTTGTGCCAGAATATCATGAGCAAAAGAAGGCAGGCTGTAAAGGCGTAAGCCGGAGCGGGAGATGTGAAAAATCGGCGGATTTTTTCAGCCAGGGAGCGTCTCGCAGGAGCCTTGATCTCCATTTTTTGCGGGACGACCGCCCGTATAAACTTTTCAGGGGTACTCTGAGTGTAAAGAGCGCCTTCCGCCATTTTTGCGCTGGAGTGAGTGAAAAAGGCGGCTCGCTCGAAACAGTAATCGCAACCGTCCAGATGGTTTGAATATTGTCTGTATTCCGGCTCCGGGAGACGTCCGCCCAGAAAATCGCCCATAAGATGCGCCGGTATACAGCTATCCGTAAGTTCAAAGGGCGCCATGTTCTCCGGGATGTTCGCAAGCGCCGCGCGATATGTGTTGAATGAGATCAATCTCGAACGGCACAAGGCGCACACATTAAGATGCCCCTCGATTCTTTTACGCTTATCGCCATCCACAGGCTCGCCGGAGAAGACGATAAGATCGGCCAGTTCAAGATGCGTCATTTTTCTCTCTATTTATCAAACACCCGTATCTTTTAAATCAGACACCCGTTTCGCTTAAAATAGTTTTCAGAGCCGGGCGCGTAAGCTCGATTCCATCCTGTTTAAGATTAGTACGGACAATTTCAAGCAGATTTTGAATAATTTTTTCCAGCGCGTAAAAAATATCCTGGACGGTGGTTTGTTCTATAGGTTTACCCTCCCTCGCGCAAACGCCTAACTTCTTGTAAAAATTGAGAATTTCTTTGGCCGTCATCTCTTTATTGTACCAGAGGCTCAACAGCCTCCTGCTTCGTTTTGACAGCTGGCCGATAGATTTTTCCAGCGCGCCGTAAAATCGCTCAAGCTCCAGCCGGTCGGCTACGTCCATCTCATGCGAAGAAAGCTCGAACGGGCGGGAATCGAGTTCGTTGTTGATCCTGGGATGGTCGAGCTGGTAGAAGACCGGGTCCTGGATAAGGTCGAGCGCGCCCGACTTTATCAATGTTTCCTGCACACGGCCTATCATTTCCCTTGTCAGGCTCAGAGAAATCCCCAGGCGCAAGGCTATGAACGATTCGGCGCGCCTCATCCGGAGCATGATAAAGACATCGCGCTCTTGATCCGGCAAGTCCTTGATTGCAACCGGGAGCCGCCTATAAGCCGTATCGCTAAAAAACTCTGCCATATTTCCACCTGAGCCAGTCGATAAAAAGCTCTCTTGAATTGAGGATAGTCCAGACAAAAGTGGAGAGCAGGCAATCATTTTTTCCTGTATACTTTCCTACACGCCTGCGTAGTTGATCGAATATCCAGATGTAGGTGTCGAGTCCTTCATCGCACTCCGGGAGGCCGGTACCGGGTGAGCGGCCATCGCGCTGGAGCGAGAGGCTTGTAAGGCCGCAAAAATATTGCCCGGCCAGATATTTGCAATGAGATACGCACCATTCCCTGGATTTGTAAAGAGCCCAGTTGGTGAATCTTTCGACGAAAAGCTCCCATGCTTTTTCATCGCCGCCGGATATGCGTGAAATCAGGTTAAGGTCTGCGGTCACCTTGTTAGCTTTCGATTCCGGATGGTTCATTCAGGGATTATAAACGCCGGGTAATTGAAGGGTCAAATTTAAGGTTTGCGGCCACCTATGTCAGATTTCGATTCCGGGGGATCATTCAAACGGTTGCGCCGGGTAATTAAAGGGTCAAATTTGTTGTAGGCGCCTTTTACAGGTAATCAGCCCCCGCGCGGCGCCGGGAGGCTATGTTTTACGGATGCGGGGGAAATGAAATGTTATAATACCGGTTTCATTGAAAATCATCCAGACCTGAGGAGATATGGATACCGGTGAATTAAAGGCGGTAATGAAAGCCCTGGACATAATGCTCGACTCCTCCTTGAGCTTCGAGCGGAAGCTTGGGCGGATGCTTGGGTTCGTCACCAAAAGCCTCCAATCGATGAACGGGTCGATAATGATTCTCGAAGACGATCACGTTGTCATCAAAGCGTCCATGAAACCAGAACTGATCGGCAAAAGACAGAGCCTGTCAGAGGATTCCATATCGATTCGCGTTTTCAACGAAAGCAAGGCTCTTAAAACAGATGATTTCCGGAAAAATCCGAAACTTTCCGGCCTGATGCGCCGCCCCGAAGAAAATAAAAGCGCGATGTTCATAAGCGCTCCGATCATGGCGCAAGGCGGGCCTGTGGGGGTTTTTAATGTTTCAGACAAAACCAGCAAGGAGCCTTACACCAAAAAGGAGACCGACACCCTCTACAAATGGATTCTCAGGATCAGCCCTTTCGTAGAAAGCGCCAAGCTCACTCACGATCTGCAGGTCGGGGAGATGAAGCTGAAAAAAGCTAACAGGATGCTGAAAAAGCTGGAGGATTTAAAACGCGACCTTGTGAATATGGTTGTGCACGACATGAAAAATCCACTTTCGGAAGTCAGCGCAAACCTGAGACTGCTCGAAGATATTGATCTTGACGATCTTGGAAAAACGTACCTGAAGTCGGCGTCAATCGGGACGAAGACCCTCCTGAGAATGATAAATAACGTTCTCGACATCAGCCGTATGGAAGAAGATAGCATCACGCTAAAGCCGGAGCCGATAGATGTTTTGCCCCTCTTGCAAGAGATGGTGGAAAAGAACAGGAGCGTTTTCGAACTGAGCGAGCTTACGACGCAAGTTAAGGCTCTCGGTGAGCAAAAGAAGCTGATAGCGGACCGGTCTCTTATTGAAAGAGTTCTTACAAACCTGTTTTCCAACGCCATAGAGCATTCCCCGATTGGGGGCCTTATCATGATCGCCGCTGTTTTTCCAGAAGACCGGCCTGTGGTGGAGATCAGGGTCTCCGACCAGGGCAGGGGTGTCCCGGCGCAAGATCAGAAAAATATTTTCAAAAAATTCTACCAGGGAGGAGAGAATAAAATACGTTGCGGATCAGGTCTGGGATTGTCGTTTTGCGACATGGCGGTAAGGACTCATAAAGGAAAAATATGGGTCGAGAGTGATACGGATCGCGGAAGCGTTTTTTCTTTTGACCTTCCTTTAGACGGTTTTTCCTGAATATGAGCGCAACCTGCTTTAAGGCCTATGGGCGAAGTCTGGCGTCTTATTGAAGACGGGCCCGCGCCGGGCGAGTGGAACATGGCGGTGGACACGGCTCTGCTCAAGTCCGCCGAAGCCGGAGCGTCAGGCCCGACCCTGCGCCTTTACGGGTGGGATCGCGCCACGCTGTCTATCGGTTATCTGCAGAAAAAAGATGGATGGATCGACCTTGAATATCTTGAAAAAAGCAGGATACCCATTGTCCGCCGCCCGACGGGCGGCAGGGCGCTGGTGCATGACGATGAGATGACTTACTCGGTGACGATCCCGTCATCGAGCCTGTTTTACGGATCTTTGCGCCAGATATACGGGATGGCGACCGAGGCGATAGTAAAAGCGCTGGACAACATCGGCGTAGAGACCGACGCAGGCAAGGCCCGGCCGGGATCGCGTAACTCCGCGCTTTGCCATTCTGCGAAAACCAGCTTTGAAATCTCGCTGGAAGGGCGCAAGATCGTGTGCGGGGCGCAACGGCGTCTAAAATCGTCCGCCATACAACATGGCGCCATAGCGTTGGGAGTTGATAAAGAGCGGATCCTCTCCTGTTTTATCTGGGGAGATCAAAAGTGGCGCAAGATGGCTGAAGGAAAGATTGGCGGATTAAACGATTTTCTTGAAAAGCCTGTCAGCGCGCAGGAGGTTGGCCAGGCTTTAATAAAATCGTTCGAGAAACTTTATGAAATTGAATTTAAAAAAGGAGAGCTCACACGCATCGAACGTGAAACCGCCGGCGCCTTAACCGGTTAAATCAGGGCGATACGTAGAAGTTAACGGATATTAGCAATGAATAAAATTGACGATAAAACCGGATACACCCAATGGCCTTTTATCGAGGCGGGCCGGATTGTTGAGCGGATAAAGCGCCAGGGCAAAAGCTTCGTCATCGCCCAGACAGGGTACGGCCCGTCGGGGCTTCCCCATATCGGCACATTCGGGGAAGTGGCGAGAACTTCTTTCGTGCTTCAGGCTTTGAATATCATAGCGCCGGATATAGACGCGCGCCTTATATCTTTCTCCGACGACATGGACGGGCTACGGGAAGTTCCAAAAAATATCCCGAACCGGCGGATGGCTCAAAAACACCTGGGCAAACCGCTGACATCGATCCCCGATCCTTACGGCGAGGAGGCGTCTTACGCCCATTACATGAACAGGAGGCTGAGGGAGTTTCTCGACTCGTTCGGATTCAAATACGAGTTCGCCTCATCGACCGACAAATACAAGTCGGGAGTTTTTAACGACGGCCTTTTAAGGATTCTCGGAAAGCATGAGAGGATCATCGAGCTTTTTACAAAGACAATAAGCGAAGACAAGAGGGCTGGTTGGTCTCCTTTTTTTCCGATCTGCGAAAGCTGTGGGAAGATTTATTCTACAAAAGTCACCGGCCACCACCCGGAAAACGGTTCGATTTCGTATGAATGCTCCGTGTCGGCGGAGGATAAATTCAAGTCGTGCGGCCACAAAGGGACGGTCAGCGTTCTGAACGGGTCGCTCAAAGCCGGATGGAAGGTGGACTGGGCGCTTAGATGGAGCGCGCTGGGCGTCGATTACGAGATGCATGGAGAAGACCTGACGGAATCGGCGCGGCTGTCGAAAAAAATTGCAAAGGAGATAGGCGCCAGGGCTCCGGAGCTTTTTAAATATGAGCTGTTTTTAGACGAGACCGGGCGGAAGATATCGAAAAAGATAGGCAATGGCGTTTCCATAGACCAGTGGCTTAAATACGGGCCGGTAGACTCTCTTTTATACTTCATGTTTTTAAAACCGCAACAGTCGAAAAAAATGGGACTGCCACTTTTGCCGAAGATCATCGACGGGTACCTTGAGCTTGTGGCCAAAAGCGGCGAGACGGTCGTCGACTCACCGGCTCATTTTGTAAAACGTCTTTCCAAAGGCGCCCACGCCACGGCGGCGCATGGAGAAAACATAATCACCTATTCTTTAATTTATAACCTTGTGCTGGCCCTTGCGGTCACCGACCATGAGATTGTCAGGCAATTTTTGATAAAGTACCAGCCTGAGATAAAGGATAATATCGAGTATTTCGACGAGCTTATCGATGATGTGATAACTTATTACCGCGAATTTTATCTGCCCAACAAAGTCGAAGAGCAAGCTGGACGCGAGCATGACGGGGCTTTAAGAGATTTTCTGGCCGGGCTTGAGAAATATGCCGGATCGGGCCGTGAGTTATTGGCCGATGAGGCGCAAACCCTGGCGTTTAAGGCGGGTAAAAACCACGACGTGGCCATGAAGGAATGGTTCAAGACTTTGTACCGTCTATTTTTAAAACAGTCATCCGGGCCGAAAATAGGAAGTTTTGTGGCGCTCATAGGGGTCGATAAGGCCATCGGGCGGCTAAAAGAGCATTTATCAGAAGAAGTAACGAAAGGTTAATATCAAAAAATGAATAGCGCAAATAGAGGATATAAAGAAGATCATACGGTTATGGAGCCGGTCAACTCTCTCCCTGAAATGACACTGGATGATTTGCCGGAGAGCCTGCGCGAGGCGGCGGGCAAGCTTGGGTGGACAAGTCTCATGCCGGTGCAGGCCAAAGCGATCCCTTACATTATGGCAAAGCGTGATCTGATGATCCAGTCGCGCACCGGGAGCGGCAAGACGGGAGCGTTCGCGCTTCCCATAGTCGAGAGAATAGACCCTGGGCTGGCCGAGTGCCAGGCGCTGGTTCTTGTGCCGACACGAGAGCTTGCAAAACAGGTCGCCCATGAGGCGGAGGTTCTGGGGAGCTCCAAAGGCATACGGACGGTTCCTGTTTACGGAGGTGTCGGTTACGGCCCGCAGATAGAAGGTTTCAAGAAAGGCGCGCATATTGTGGTGGGCACGCCGGGCCGGGTTCTGGATCATCTTCTGAAGCGATCCCTTTCGCTCGACAGCCTGAAAATCCTGGTCTTCGATGAGGCCGACCGGATGTTGTCGATGGGGTTTTATCCCGACATGAAGCGGGTGCAAAGGTTTCTCCCCGCCCGCGAGATAAACTGCTATATGTTTTCGGCCACTTTTCCGCCCCATGTCATGCGGCTGGCCGGGGAGTTTTTGCGAAATCCTGAAATCCTCAGCTTGAGCCACGACCAGGTGCATGTGGTGGATACGGAGCATGTTTTTTATGTCGTGCCCGCCATGGAAAAAGACAGATGCCTGGTGCGGATCATCGAGATAGAAAACCCGGCGTCGGCGATTATTTTTACAAACACAAAGGCTATGGCCCATTACGTCGCCGTGGTTCTTCGGCGTTTCGGCTACGACGCGGACGAGTTAAGCTCCGACCTGTCGCAGTCGGCGCGGGAGAATGTGCTGGCCAGAGTCAGGAAGGGGGCTCTGCGGTTTCTTGTGGCCACCGATGTCGCGGCGAGGGGCATCGATATCCCGGATCTGTCCCACGTGATCTTGTATGAGCCGCCCGAAGACCCGGAAGCTTATATCCACAGGGCGGGGCGCACGGGGCGGGCGGGCGCGTCCGGCGAGGCGATATCGCTGGTGGCCGGAATAGAGCAGACCGAGCTTCAGCGTATAGCCAAACGTTTTAAAATCGACGTGCAGGAGCGGCCCCTGCCGAGCGACGAAGATGTGGAGGGGATCGTGTCCGAGCGGGTGATAGCGCTTCTCGAAGCGAAACTGCGCAGTAAGGATAGCCTGCAGACTGAACGGATGAGGAGGTTCATACCGCTCGCCAGAAGCCTGGGGCAATGCGAGGACGAGTGGGAGGTGATCGCCATGTTGCTCGATGATTTTTACCAGGAGAGCCTCTATGGCTCAGTCGGGCCGGTGGAAGCGTCTGCGCCTTCCGCTCCGGCGAGAAGTTATGGTGGAGACAGGACGGGGAATAAACCGGAAAAACGTAAAAGACAAGGGAGCCGGCGCAGGAGAGGATGATCTTATGCGCCCTCACCCCGGCCCTCTCCCGTTGAGGGAGAGGGAAAGGTTTTGTGTGAGCGCAGTCGTAATGACTGGAGCGGAAATTTACATAAGCGCCCGTTTGGTTAGAGATTCCCGCTCAAGGCTGGAATGACAGCGTGTTGTACGGCGAAGAAGGGAAATGTACCGGTATTTATACCAGCACTCGTTTTGGCTGGATGGAGCCGAAGGGGAAGCCTGCCATGGGGACGCCTTCGGCGACGCCGACGCCAAAAAGGGAGCCGTCTTTGCCGACAATTTTCACATAGTTCGCGCCGTTTTTATTTTCATACTTGAAAATATCGGACACGCCCAGCGCCATGCCGTTTTTAAGCTTTTCGACGGCGTGGGCGATCACCACCGCCTCCGACATGTTCATAAGGCCTCCGGACAGCGAGATGAGATTTTTTTCAACTTCGTCCATGTTTTCGATCGTCACCTTTGAAAGCGACAGCGAGTCTTCGATGCCGAAACTTCCCGATTTAAGGCGCGTCAAGCTCGAAAGGTGGCCGTAAACTCCCAGATCGGCGCCGATGTCGTGGCAAAGCGTGCGCATGTACGCGCCTGTGGAGACCCTGGCCCTGAAACAAATTCTGGGGCCGTTTTTTTTAATAAACTCCAGCTCATGCACCGATACCTTCACAGGTTTGCGCTCGACGCTGATCCCCTGGCGCGCCAGGTCGTAGAGCCGTTTGCCGTCGATTTTTTTCGCCGAGAACATGGGCGGTATCTGCTCTATTTCGCCGACATATTTCAGCGCCGCGTTTTTAAACATCTCTTCGGTTATCAAAGAAGGATCGGCCTCGTTCATGATTTTCCCGGTTCGATCCTGCGTGTCGGTCTCCACGCCAAGAGTAAGAGATGTTTCGTAAATTTTATCCACTTTTTCAAGGAACTGGATGAGGCGTGTGGCCTTGCCCAGCGCGATCACCAGAACACCCTCGGCTATCGGGTCGAGAGTGCCGATGTAGCCGATCTTTTTCGTTGTTATAACTCTCTTAATATCGCGCACAACCTGGGCCGAAGTGATGCCATCAGGCTTTTGTATGTTTAAAAAACCATCGATATTTTTCATTCCTCTTGTCCTTGATCGCTCTTGTCGTCCGGCTCGTCGTCCGGTTCGGTGAGAACTTCTTTTAGTTTTTCGTTTATCCTGGCGCTATACTCGATGGAGTCGTCCAGAACAAAATTAATCTCCGGCGCGAATCTTATCCGCATTCTTTTTCCGATCAAGCTTCGCACGAACCCCGCTCCGCTCTTAAGAGCCTCTAAAGTGCTTTTCTTGTCCTCCTCTGATCCGTAGACGGAGACGTATATAGTCGCCCGTTTCAAATCGTTGTTAAGCGCCACTTTTATCAGGGACACGAAAGCGCCGAGGCGGGGGTCTTTCATATCATTCCTGATTATCGCGGAGACTTCATGCAGCAACTCCCCGGATACCCTGTCTGACCTCTTAAAGCGGCGCATAACTTCTCACTCCTTGATGTTGATAAGCTCAAAAGAGATACTCGTCACGTCGGCCTGAGCCGAAATAAAATTGACCGCTTTTTGTATCTGGCTGTCAGCGTGAGATGAGTCCGAGGCGGCGACGCACATTCCCAGAGAGGCGGTCTGAACGATATCGTGATTGCCCACTTCCGCGATGGAAATATTGAAGCGTTTTTTAACCTTGTCCTTGACGCTTCGGATAACCTGCCGCTTCCCTTTCAGAGAGCGGTTTCCATGCAAAGCGATGGAAATTCTGCAAACGCCTACCACCATGACTCGCCTTTAAACTCAATCCGCCGCCCGCTATCGCCCGCTATGCGCTTCTCCGTCCCGTCCGGATTTTTTGCTCCGGTCTTTACTATGATTTTACGGAAGCGGGGCCTCCTGGTCAACAGAAGGTAAAAACACGGCCTGGCCGGTTATCAATAGCCGAATCTCTGGGCTTTCCGGCGCTTTTTGAGCGCCTCTTTGAGTTTTCTTTTACGTTTTGCCGATGGTTTCTCATATGAGCGCCGCTTTTTGAGCTCTTTCCACAAACCGTCTTTGAGAAGCTGGCGTTTGAGGTGCTTTAAGGCCTGATCGACCTGCTGATTTATTACCTTAACTTGCAATACGCTACACCTGGAAATTCATGTAAAAATGGGCTAACCGCCCAAACCAAAACGACCATAGTATCCATTTACAGCCCCCCGGTCAAGGAAAAGGAACGACCAAAAATGAACGTATACCATTCAACGGTTTATGGCGGCTATCGCCTCTTCGAACATTTTGTTAAGAGCAATATCTACCTGTTTTAAAGACCTGATGGAATAGGCTTTCTGGAATTTCTCCACCGGAACCACCGCCTTTGCCATCGAAGAATGCCCCCCGGCGCTACCCCATCTTGAAAACATGGTTCCTGAAAGCTTTCCAATGTCTATATCTGGAATTATGTTCCTGATCGAAACCACCAGGTTATCCCGGTGAACACCGCAGACGGCCGAAACCCTGGTGTCGCCGATCTGGAGGGAGAAATCGGCCAGGCGGGGAATTATATCTTCTTTTTTCACCCGGCCCAGCCAGATATAAAGAAACTCTCCGGTGACGCGCCGGTTGTGAATCGCTTTTACGAAGTAACCAAGCTCATCTGGATCGAGCCTGGATCTCGACATCGAGTTTAGCAGATGGTTGTTCGCCAGGGGCCATAGCCTGCTGAAAGCCTCGAAATCGTGATTGGACGATTCGCGGGTCAACATCATGGTGTCTGTTATAATGCCGTACAAAAGAGCGGTGGCGACACGTTTGGAAATCTTGACGCCGGAGGCCGACAGGTATTCATACATCATTGTCGAAGTGGCTCCGTAGGAGACGTTCGCATCCAGAAAACGCGCCTCGTAGCCGGAGGAGCAGGGGTGATGGTCTATCACAACGTCCACTTTATCAAATAATCCTTTTGCAAAAACAGCAGGCTGGACATCCACCATGACCACCCGGTCGAACCTGGCTATCTGGGCCGGTTTTATGACCTTTACATTTGTCTTGAGGAGTTGGATCATGGCGAGGTTTTCGTTGCGAGTAACTTTTTCGAGAGTCGCGATGGGCGCGGTGTTTCTGTTTCTTCCCAAAAGCGCCTGAAGGGCGAGGCCGGATGCGATGGCGTCCGGGTCGGGATTGTTCTGCGTCATAATGAGGATGTTTTCCGCGCCCGACAAGATTTTTTTAAGCTTGTTTGCTTTAAGGCGTATGTCAATCAGCCTCCATTCGTGGCAAAGGCGCTCTTTGGCTATGGCCGGGAGGTTGATAACGGAGACGTTTGGCCAGTTGTAGCTCGCTATGCCCGATTGTTTGTCACGCATGACAAGTATGTTAGGAGGCGCTTTGGCCGCCGAAAGAGTGTCGATCAGCTCGATGAATTTTTCCGGATCGGCGGCTATTATCACAACCCGGTCACCGCCTGATATTCTGAAATTTTTTAGCGTGTTCATTTTGACAGACGGCATGGAGAGGATTCTTCCGGGAGCGGTTTCAAGATTATGCTCCGCAGGGGCTCCTATCTTGACTATTACCAGGTCGTCGGCGTCTTCAGCCATGCCGGAGATAACAGGCCACAGGTCGAAGTTGTCTAAGAATACAAAATATTTCATATAGCTCCTCAACCATATTATAGACGCAAAAAAGGAACGATCACACTTTCGGCGCGCGCCGGTGGTATTTAAATATTGAGTTCAGGACGCTTTAGAGATTGCCACGCTTACATAAGGGAACCTCTAATAATCCATTTCTGCTACAATCGGCTGTAAAAGGCGCCATGCT
>ENA-ORDP01000229-ORDP01000229.1-marine-sediment-metagenome-genome-assembly--contig:-NODE-229-length-38259-cov-35.048241_pt1 | contig 38259 bp, 33 predicted proteins | sample MGYA00248627_ERZ508539 | MGnify/ENA primary metagenome ERZ508539 (study PRJEB26208, sample SAMN05571518) | marine sediment metagenome | biome: deep sea; feature: Hydrothermal vent; material... | reverse complement strand
ATGCGGCCACGCCGGCTCAGCGCCAGGTGTACAATCAGCACCACCAGTGATTCGGTACCGTCGCCAAAGCGCACGGCCATGGCACCACGGCCGGGGATACGCCCCGGCAGCTTGTGTTCGGTAATACCGCTGGGCTTGTAGCGACTCAACACACCCAGGCTATGTTGCGCAAAACGACCGATGCGCCGATTGGTCTGGTCGTCCCAGAAGGGGAAGCCGGCGCTGGCGGCCAGGTACTGGGTAATATTTACGAAACCGCTACGCGCACTGCCGGCATCGGCTTCCTGCACGCCTACCACGTCGTATTCGCTCATCAGTTGCGCGATACGGTCCAGATTGTCGAAACGCTGCGGATGATGGATTACGTGTTTCCAGCTATGCGTCAGGTACTGGCCATAGCGCCGGGTCTTGATACCGATTTGTATATTATAGCTAAGCAGGCGCAACGTGCGGTTGTGCGCATGCGGGAGCTGCTTGGCATTCGCTGTTTTTGGCATTTTTGCTCATATCGGGCAGACCAGGTTCCTCGGCTGCTCCGTCAATTCAGGTTTCTCGCTGTAATCAACCGGGCAGTTGATAATACTAAGCGTCGGCTGCGTCGGCGCTTCCTTAAGTATACTCTGTAATTGGCCCGGCGTGGCCTGTCAAAGGGCCGCAGACATCTGCCATGAATGGTGCGTGCGCAGTTTGCTTACTGTGTTGTTGCCTGTGCTTTTTTACCCGCTGCCGCACGTTCCTTCTCGACCAGAAAATCGACAACTTCCAGCATTTTCTTGTTGCTACCCGCCATGCTTGCGGAAGTGCGGTATTTCCCGTTAACCACCATCGTCGGGACACCTTTAATACCGTACTGGCTGGCAGCCTGTTTGGCGCGATTGGTTTTGGTGATAACGGCAAAGGACTTGTATGTATCGTCGAATTCCTGCGCAGAAACACCCTGCTCTTCAAAGAATTCTCTCAGCTGCCGCACATTTCGGACCGGTTTCTTTTCTTTGTGAATCCGGTCAAACAGGGGTTTATGTATCTTGTCAGAGATACCAAGCAGCTCAGCGATATAGAATGCACGTGCATGCAGTTCCCAGCTGGGACCCAGTACCGCCGGCAAACGGACGAAGTCAACGTCGCCCGGCTTGTTTTTAAGCCAGGCATCAAGCTCGGGCTCCAGGTGGTAGCAGTGCGGGCATCCATACCAGAAAAGTTCCAGCACTTCTATTTTGTCTGCATTCGCAGTCGGCTGGGCGTTTTGAATCGTCTTGTATTGAACACCCTCCTCAAAACCGGCATGAGCAAAAGGCATCAGCAACAGCAACAGCAATGATATGAATACTCTCTTCATTCGAATTCTCCAATCTCCCATGTTTCACCAGACCCCCGGGGGGTTACGGGTAGCCCGATAAATTAAAAACCTGGTGGTTATACTGGATCTGTCCCCCCGGGACACATCCGGAAGGAGGCATTATAGAACAAGGTGGCGCTAAAATTGTGAAACCGTCCTGTTGCGCCCCCCACCGGAGACTAGTGAGACAGAAAAGCGGTACAATAGTTCACTGGATAAAAAAGGCGGCCAAAGGCCGCCTTGCCGGGTAACAGTGCAACGCTGCTCAGTGCAGGCCCTGCATATAAGACGCTACCGCCTTGATTTCCTTCTCGGTCATCCTGTCGGCGATGGCGCGCATCATCTTACCGGGATCGTTGCTGCGCTCGCCTGACTTGAAAGCATTCAGCTGGGTTTCGACGTACTTGGCATGCTGGCCGCTAAGCGCAGGAAAACTGGCCGCGGGGTTTCCTGCGCCGTTGGGAGAATGGCAACCGCTACAGGCCGAAACACCACTGGCAGGATTGCCGCCGCGGTAGATCTTCTGGCCCAGCTCGACGAGTTTTTCGTCGGCGCTGCCAACCTGCCTCGTCTGGCTCGAAAAAAAGGCAGACAGATCCGCCATGTCCTGCCCGGTCAGGGCCGCCACCATTGGCGCCATAGTGGCGTTCTTGCGTGCTCCGCTCTTGAAATCCTGCAACTGCTTGTCAAGGTAGTTTTCACCCTGACCCGCCAGCTTGGGCCAATCCGGGTTGACACTATTGCCGTCCGCACCGTGACAGCCGGCACAAGCCGCTGATTTCACCTTGCCGGAGGCCACATCACCACCGGCCCAGGCCGGGGAAACACTGGTAATTAACGAAATTACTGTTGTAAAAACAAGCCACTTGCCCATACTGATTCTATCTCCAAAAAAAAGCTGCACCGACAATTCCGACCTACTAATGAACTGCCACCCGAAAATTAGCACACCTGTATACCAGTGGACTTCCGGCCGGTCAACAAAAACTGCGGTGAAAACTGTGAGAAAATAGGCCGATGAGTATCGATTTCCGTCGTGCAGTCTTTCTTACCAGCGTACCCGAAACGCACCTGGCGCCACCCGACGAGGGCGCTGAAGTCGCCTTCGCGGGGCGCTCCAACGCCGGAAAATCCAGCGCCCTGAACGTAATTTCAGGACAGCGGGCGCTGGCTCGCACCAGTAAGACCCCCGGGCGCACTCAACAAATTAACTTTTTTGATCTCGGCGATACCATGCGCCTGGTGGACTTGCCCGGTTATGGTTATGCCAGGGTGCCAGTGGCCATGAAAGAAAAATGGCAGCGCAGCCTGACCGAGTACCTGCAGACCAGACAGTCGCTACGCGGCCTGATCCTGCTGATGGACTGCCGCCACCCCCTGAACAACTATGACCGGCAGATGCTGATGTGGTGTGCTGACGGCGGCCTGGCGACCCATATACTACTCACCAAATCTGACAAACTGAAACGTGGTCCTGCCAGCAGCGGTCTGCTGGCGGTACGCAAACGTCTACCGGAGTTTCACCCACAGGCCAGTGTGCAGCTTTTTTCGGCGCTGAAGAAAACCGGGGTCGATGAAGCCAGAGCAGTATTGAATAGCTGGTTATCAAATTTTTGACAAAAAAAACCCCGGAATGCAAGGGGGGAAGCACCGGGGTCAAGAATACCCGGCTTGGGGAAACCGGGTTGGAGGAATTCCCGCTCCGCTGGTTAGCGAACGGGAGCGTTAAAGCTGCAACGCTCTCCATGGCATTAAATCACATACATAATGTATAGTATGTGTGAATAGTCACTTAATAAATATTCACCTCGCCACTAGCCAACAGATTGCTCACGCTTTAATACCTATTACTATAGTTCACTTTTAGCATTTTTCTAGCAAACATGTGTTAACAATAAAAATCCAGCCTTACTCATACCGACAACGACTTCCAGCGATTGGTTCCTCGCCCACTAACTGAAATAAATGCAGCAATCTACCGACAGGCGTTCAGTGTGCTTCATCCCAGTTGGCGCCATGACCGATATCCACTACCAGTGGCACCGCTAACTCCGCTGCGGACTCCATCAATGCCCGGATTTCTTCCGCAATCACCTGACATTTTGACACTGACACTTCAAAAACCAGTTCGTCGTGTACCTGCATAACCATGTTAACGTCTTCCGCCCTGGATTTATTCCATTCATGCACAGAAAGCATGGCTTTTTTGATGATGTCTGCCGCAGTTCCCTGCATGGGTGCATTAATTGCGGTGCGTTCCGCGGCCTGGCGACGCACCGCATTACGAGCCCCGATATCGGGCAGATACAAACGTCGGCCAAACAGTGTTTCCACGTAGCCCTGGTCGCGCGCCAGCTCTCGGGTCTTGTCCATGTAGGCCTTCACGCCGGGATAGCGCTGGAAATACAGGTCCACGTACTCCTGCGCGTGAGCGCGCTGGATACCCAGCTGTTTGGCCAGTCCAAAGGCCGACATGCCATAGATCAGACCAAAGTTTATGGCCTTGGCCGAGCGCCGCTGATCTGTACTCACCTGGTCGGGTGCTATAGCAAACACTTCGGCTGCCGTAGCCCGGTGTATATCTTCGCCACCCGCAAAGGCCGCCAGCAACCCGGCATCGCCGGACAAGTGTGCCATGATGCGTAATTCGATCTGGGAATAATCGGCCGCCAGCATCTCGAATCCGGACTCGGCAATAAATGCTTGCCGGATACGCCGCCCCTCTGCGCTGCGAACAGGGATATTCTGTAAATTGGGATCGGACGAAGACAAACGCCCGGTCGCGGCAACGGCCTGATGATACGAAGTGTGTATCCGTCCGGTGTCAGGATTTATCTGTCCCGGCAGCTTGTCGGTGTAGGTTGATTTAAGTTTACTGAGCGAGCGGTATTCCAGAATCAGTTTCGGCAGCGGATAATCCAGCGCCAGCTCCTGCAATACCGGTTCCGCCGTCGATGGCGTTCCCTTCGGGGTCTTGGCGAGCGAGGGCAGCCCCAGCTTGTCAAACAGGATCGCCTGTACCTGTTTGGGCGATGCCATGTTGAATGGCTCACCTGCCAGCTGATGCGCCTCACCCTCCACTTCCAGCATACGCTCTGCCAATTCCCGGCTTTGCTGTCCGAGCATCGATACATCGACCTTAACACCCGTGCGCTCGATGTCGGCCAGCACCGTGAGTAGTGGACGCTCCAGATCTTCAAACAACGCTTTGAGCTTTTCCTCTTTGCACAAGCGTGGCCAGAACAGCCGGTGCAGGCGCAGGGTCATGTCGGCGTCTTCGGCTGCATAAGGTGCTGCTGTTTCCAGTGGAACCTGGTTGAAGGTCAGCTGTTTCTTGCCCTTGCCGGCAACTTCTTCAAATTTGGTGTTGGTATGGGCGAGATATTTCCGGCATAACGAATCCAGATCATGACGGCTGGCGGTACTGTCCAGCAGGTAGGACTCCAGCATCGAATCATAGGCAATGCCCTGCAACCGGATACCGTGGTTGAGCAGCACGTTGCGGTCATATTTCAGGTGATGCCCTATCTTTGTTCGGCGCGGATTTTCAAGCAGCGGTTTAAGCTGCTCCAGCACCCGGTCGCGATCCAGCTGATCCGGCGCCCCCGGGTAATCGTGTGCCACGGGCAGATAAGCGGCCTCGCCCGGTTCGATCGCAAATGACAATCCCACGATCCTGGCCTGCATATAGTCAAGACTGGTGGTCTCGGTATCGAACCCGAACAATTCCGCCTGCTGCAGGCGCTGCAGCCAGTCATCGAACGCCTGCTGGGTCAGTATAGTCTGGTAGTCGCTTTTGAACCCGGCAGGGGGTGCATCCGCTTCTTCCTGCGTTGGCGCTGTATCGCCATCCAGCTGCTTCAGCCAGTTGTTGAATTCAAGGCGTTTAAACCAGTCGCGCAGTACATCATGTTGTGGTGGACGCAGCGACAGGTCGCCCAGTGTTTTATCGAGCTTCACATCACAACGAATGGTGGCGAGATCTTTGGACAAGGCCAGCTGGTCCAGATTTGTGCGCAGGTTATCACCCACCTTTCCCTTGATCTCCGCAGCGTGCGCAACCAGCTGGTCCAGTGTTCCATATTCGCTCAGCCACCTGGCTGCCGTTTTCGGACCGACTTTGGGAATCCCGGGAATATTATCCGAGGCGTCCCCCATCAGTGCCAGGTAATCAATAATCTGTTCGGGTTTTACACCAAATTTTTCTACCACGCCCTGTTCGTCAAGCCGGCTGTTGTTCATGGTGTTGATCAACGAGACCCGGTCATTGACCAGCTGTGCAAGGTCCTTGTCGCCAGTCGAAATGACGGTATGCCAACCCGCCTCGTCGGCTTGCAAGGCCAGCGTGCCTATGACGTCATCTGCTTCCACCCGCGGAACCTGCAACAACGGGTAGCCCATAGCACGCACCAGTTCCAGCAGCGGCTCTACCTGGGAGGATAATTCCGGTGGCATCGGCGGCCGGTTAGCCTTGTAGTCCGGATAAATATCGTCGCGGAAGGTTTTGCCTCTGGCATCGAACACCACAGCCATATACTGCGGCCGGTAGCTGTCAACCAGCTTGCGCAACATGTTCAGCACACCGTACACGGCGCCGGTCTGCTGGCCGCTGGAACTGGTTAACTCCGGTAAGGCGTGAAATGCCCGGTAAAGGTAGGACGACCCGTCAACCAGGATAAGAGGAGAGGTGTTATCGGCTGCCATGCTGCGCGTCTCGGTTTAATCAGGGTGCGATGGTATCATTCCATAAACTGCAGTGCGGTCCGCGCCGCATAAAAAACAGGACATACGCTATGGATGAACAGTCACGGCAACCCTCACCCGGCCCGGGCCAGCCAATAGACGCCCAGCTGAACCGCGAATCCTGGAAGATCTTTCAGATCATGACCGAGTTTGTAGAAGGCTTTGAACGGCTTGCACAGATCAAACCCTCAGTCAGCATATTCGGATCGGCGCGCACCGCTCCTGATCACCCTTATTACAAGCTGGCCGAGGATATTGCGCGCGCCCTGTCTGATTCCGGATTCTCGGTGGTCAGCGGTGGTGGGCCCGGTATCATGGAGGCAGCCAACAAGGGCGCTTTTGCCGGCCGCTCCCCCAGCATCGGGCTTAATATTATGTTGCCACACGAGCAGACGGGTAATGCCTACCAGGATATCGCGCTGAATTTCCGGCATTTCTTTTCGCGTAAGGTGATGTTCGTAAAGTATGCGTCGGCGTACGTGGTTTTACCCGGTGGCTTCGGCACCCTGGACGAACTGGCGGAAATACTGACGCTGGTCCAGACCGGGAAAAGCCGGCGTATTCCGATCATCCTGGTACATCGTCCGTTCTGGGAGGGCCTGATTGACTGGTTCAAAAAGGTGATGGTGGAAGAGGGCACCATCAATGCGCAGGATATGGACCTGTTCAAAGTGCTGGACAAGCCACAGGAGGTGGTTGATGCTATTTTTGACCACTACGACAAACGAGGTTTTGAACCTTCGCCCAGCGAGCAGGAAATCCTGCTCGAGTTGTAACCGCTGTCGCGACCGGAAAAGTTAAAATGGATAACGTTATGAAATATTATTTAGTGGCCGGCCTGCTGGCCTTTATCGCCATGACCGTTCAGGCAGCTGATGTTCCAGCGCCACCCAGTCTCAGCGATCAGGAAGAGCAGGAGGAAATCGAACCGGAAGTGGTTATCATCCAGCGTGAAGACAAGACCATCGAAGAGTACCGGGTCAATGGACAGCTGTACATGATCAAAGTGATCCCAAAACACGCACCACCTTATTACCTGATCGACAAGGATGGAGACGGCACCATGGAGACCAGAACCGCCACTGACCTGGAACCGGATATCATGATTCCCCACTGGGTACTTTTTCGCTGGTAAAACCGATCACACATACCAAACTGTCAAGGCTTCGCAGCATTGCTGCCCGACTTGATCGCCTTGCCGAACTAACCGGACAGGCTACCGCCTGGCTGACACTGGCACTGGTACTGGTTACCTTTGCGGTCGTGGTATTGCGCTACGCATTTCAGTTCGGCTCCATCGCCATGCAGGAGTCGATTCTCTATCTGCACGCAAGCGTGTTCATGCTGGGTGCCGCCTACACCCTGCGAGTCGATGGACACGTTCGTGTAGACATTTTCTATCGCGGCTTTTCGGCAAGGCGCAAGGCCCTGGTCGATCTGCTGGGTTCACTGTTCCTGTTATTGCCAGTGTGTATATTCCTGCTATGGAGCAGCCGGGGCTACGTGAGCACGGCCTGGTCACTACACGAAGGGTCACGTGAAACCGGTGGTCTGCCCTATGTCTATTTGCTTAAAACACTGATTCCACTCGCTGCCTTTTTGCTGATTCTGCAAGGCATCAGCCAGGCACTGACCAGCTTCGGCACACTACTGACCTCGCGCGAAGACAACAACGCATGAATGACGCTCTGGCGCTGATCATGTTTGCCAGCGTGTTCGTAGTCTTGCTGGCGGGTTATCCGGTCGCATTCAGCCTGGCCGGCACGGCGCTCGGCTTTGCACTCGCCGGCCAGCTGACGGGCAGTTTCGATGGCGCTTTTCTACAGGCCCTGCCAAACCGCCTGTTTGGCATCATGACCAACCTGACGCTGGTCGCTGTCCCGCTGTTCGTATTCATGGGTGTCATGCTGGAACGCTCGCGGGTTGCAGAGAACCTGCTGGAAACCATGGCGGCGCTGTTCGGCAGGCGGCGCGGCGGGCTGGGCATATCGGTCATGCTGGTGGGCATGCTGCTCGCTGCCAGTACCGGTATCGTTGGCGCCACCGTCGTTACCATGGGCCTGCTGTCACTGCCGACCATGTTGCGACACGGTTATGACCCGAAAATTGCGGCCGGCACCATCTGCGCCTCGGGCACACTGGGCCAGATCATTCCTCCGTCCATCGTGCTGGTGCTGCTCGGCGATGTGCTGTCGTCGGCTTATCAGCAAGCTCAGCTCGACCAGGGTATCTATTCACCAAAAACCGTATCCGTTGGCGATTTGTTTGCCGGCGCACTGATCCCGGGATTGCTGCTGGTGATCCTGTACCTCGCCTACCTGGTTTTTGTAGCGGTAAAGCGGCCACACAGCATGCCGGTACACGAACAGGATGACGCTGAGCCTGTCGGCCTGCGGGCGCTGCGTGCGCTGCTACCCCCGCTGTCACTGATTCTTGCCGTGCTGGGCTCGATACTCGGCGGCCTGGCTACACCCACTGAGGCCGCCTCCGTCGGGGCGGTCGGTGCCATGCTGCTGGCCGTCATACAGCGCCGCATCAGTCTGAAAATTATGCGCGATGTCGTGCGCAGTACGCTCAGGATATCCAGCATGGTATTTCTGATTCTTGTCGGCGCTTCGGTGTTCTCTCTGGTGTTTCGCGGCTTCGGTGGCGATGTACTGGTCGAGGAGCTTTTAACCCGGCTGCCGGGCGGCGTATTCGGCGCCATGCTGGTGGTGATGCTGGTCATGTTTTTGCTGGGCTTTGTGCTCGACTTCATCGAAATTACGTTTGTGGTGGTGCCGATCGTGGGGCCGATACTGCTGGCGATGGGGCTTGATCCGGTGTGGCTGGGCATCATGATCGCCATTAACCTGCAAACATCTTTCCTGACTCCACCCTTCGGCTTCGCCCTGTTTTATTTACGCGGTGTCGCGCCGGACAGCATTACCACCGGAGATATCTATCGCGGCGTCATGCCGTTTATCGGTATCCAGCTGGCCATGCTTGGCATGCTCGCATTGTGGCCCGCCCTGGCAACCTGGCTGCCCGGCCTCATATATGGGGACTAGTGTGTTACAATTTCGTGACTTGGCCTTACGGGAGGGTTCGTGAGCGAGCAGAGCAACCACGGAACCATACTCCTCGTCGAAGACAGCCCGGACGACGTGGAACTGACCCTGCGTGCATTTAAAAAAGGTCACTTGTCGAACCCGATCATCGTTAAGCGAGATGGCCGGGAGGCACTGGATTACCTGCTCGGAACAGATGATGCGGGCGAACCCAATCTACTACCCGTGGTCGTTCTGCTGGACCTGAACATGCCGCGCGTGAACGGCCTGCAGGTTTTGCAGAAAATGCGCTCCCACGAATACACCCGTATCGTTCCGGTCGTCGTCCTTACAACCTCGGATGAACAGCGCGACGTCATTGACAGCTATCACCTGGGCGCTAACAGCTTCGTTCGAAAGCCGGTCGAAAGCAAAGAGTTTTTCGAGGCTATTCTGTCACTTGAGCTGTACTGGACGGTACGCAACGTACCCCCGCCGCTCTAACGCGGAAATCGTGGCCGGCTATCCGGCGGCGCGGGCATTCAGATAGGCGCGCTCGGAAATGTTGTGCCACTGGATGACCTCCTCTCTGAAACTGCGGAACGATGCATAGACCCGTTGTGACAGCGCATCCTTGTCAGCAATTTCCGCTACCACCTGGTCGGAAAGATCCTTGAGACGCCCGAGTACAGCGTCGGGTAATTTTTTGACTTGCACATGATGCTCGTTAACCAGCGTCTGCAACGCATGATTATTGCGCGCGGTATACTCGGCCAGCATATCCTGGTTAATAACCCGCGCAGCATTTCGAACGATCACCTGTAATTCTTCCGGCAGGGCTGCAAATGCCTGCTTGTTTATGATGGCCTCGAGGGTGGTTCCAGGCTCATGCCAGCCCGGGTAATAGTAATACTTTGCAGCCTTGTACAGGCCAAAGGCGAGATCGTTGTAGGGCCCCACCCATTCAGTAGCATCGATAGCACCTGATTGCAGCGCAGTGAACAGCTCGCCGCCAGGCAAACTGACCGGTATGCCGCCGGCGCGTGCCAGCACTTCCCCGCCCAGCCCCGGAATGCGCATCTTCAGTCCCTGAAGATCTTCCAGCGTGTTAATCTCTCTGTTAAACCAGCCCGCCATCTGCACGCCGGTATTTCCGGCCGCCATCGGTACCAGCCCAAACGGTGCGTAGGTTTCACGCCACAACTCCATGCCGCCGCCGTAATACAGCCAGCCGTTCATTTCCCCGGCGGTCAGGCCAAAGGGCACCGCAGAAAAAAACTGTGCAACCTCCGATTTGCCCTTCCAGTAATAGGACGCCCCGTGACCCAGTTCAGCGGTGCCGCTCGAAACGGCATCAAACACTTCGAAAGCCGGCACCAGCTCACCGGCGCCGTACACTTTGACCTGGACACGCCCACCGGTCATTTGTGTGATCAGTTCCGCCAGTTTGTTGGCGCCCGTCCCGAGACCGGGGAAATTCTTCGGCCAGGTGGTAACCATTTTCCATTTCACCGGCTTGAAACTTGCCGCTGGCGCGACTGCATTCGGTTCGGCTGTCTTCTGCTGCTGGCAACCCGCACCCAGAACCGCGCCGGCAGCCAGCGTCCCGGTACCTAATCGGCGTAAAAAATGTCTTCGTTTCATCTGACCCCCTGCGAAGCCGTGCTGGTGAGGTGCATCATTGTACGACCTCGGTAAATTTATGGCCTGATAAAAATATATCTTGCAATTCTGATAGGTTATGACACTATCCGCGCGAACTCATTTACTATTGAGTTGCACTTCACTGCAATATAAGGAAATTCAGCAGACTGGCGCATTTTGGCAGGCGGGTTCTGAACCTGGCTATCCCTGGGGGGAACTATGTTGGATGCTCCGGAGCGCACCGGCGCCCGATTTTCGATTTATCTTTTCCTTGGCTATTTACTGGCGCCACTCACCGGTTTCAGCGCCGCGATACTGTTTGGTGTTATCAGTACAGAGCAACTGCAACAGGTGCTGGCCGTCGGCATCGTCCCCGTCTTTTCCGTTTCCCTGGTTTTCTTCTCGCTGTTTCAGTTACAACGGCTGATCACGCCGCTGACCACCTGGGCTATGCAACATCCTGCGGGTGGTAACGCACCCGGCCACCTGCATAACCTGCTAAATCGTTTCAGTCGCGATTTCTGGGGCCTGATGGCGCTGCATGCGTTAGCCAGTCCTGTGCTGGTATTCTGGAGTCTGGATGGCGGCATCACTGCCGACAACCAGTTTGCCTTTGTGCATTTTCTGTTACTGCAATCCGTGTCCGCCATTCTGGTGGGCATGCCCGCCTATCTGTTCGGCCTGCACCAGCTTGGCAAACTGGCGGGGCACCTGAGCCTGAACCGCATCATGGTCAGCCTGAAATCAAGAACGCTGTTACTGACCGGACTGGTGCCACTGCTGTCCAGCTCGATGCTGGTCGAGTACTACTGGTTGAACACCGGCAGGCTGGATACAGGCTATCTGATCACCTGGATCACGCTGGGTGTCATAACCATCACCATCAGCCTGTTGTCGATACGCAGTATGCAACAGGCACTGCACCCGTTTCAGGAACTGTTTAATCGCAGCGGTGCATCCACTCACGAAGATCTTGCCCGCCTGCGACCGGCATCTACCGACGAGATAGGTCACCTGACCCAGACGCTCGGCAAGGTGTTCCAGCGTCTCGGAGATCAGGAGACCCATATGCGAGCCATTATAGATACGGCTGCCGAAGGTATTATCGTGGTCGATGAAAATGGCCTGACCGATACCTTCAACCAGGCAGCTGAACGTTTGTTCGGTTACCTGGCGCAGGAAATCCGCGGGCGCCACCTGTCATCCCTGATGCCGGGCGTGTTTGAGGTCAAAAAGCCCATCCATGCGCATACCGAGGAGCACGAGGTCGAGGGTACCCACCGCAACGGTTCGATTATCCAGATATCCTTGCGCATTTCGGAAATGGAAATCAGCAGCAAACGCATGTTCACCTGCCTGGTTGCCGACATCACGCAACGCAAATCCGCCGAGCGCGAATTACTGGAAGCTGAAGCCCGCTACCGCGCGCTGGTCGAAACAGCTCACGACCTGGTGTGGAGCGCCGACCCCACGGGCGGCTGGAGTTACCTGAACTCGTCCTCGCGAATCATTTACGGGCTGGAGCCGGAGGACATGCTGGGTCGTCCTATCTCGGAATTCTGCGCGCCGGACTATCAGGACGCCGACCGGAAAGCGTTCAGTGCCCTGCTTGCCGGCAAAGACCTGTACCAATATGAAACGGTACACATCGATGTCGACGGCAATCTCCGACAGTTGAGCTTTAATGCCAAGGCCCAGTTGGACGCGCAGGGTAATATACTTCAGGTCAGTGGTACGGCGCGTGACATAACTGACCAGAAAGCGTTTCACGAGCAGCTAACCTACCAGGCCGAACATGACTCTTTGACCCGGTTATTTAACCGCCACTATTTTCAACAGGAACTGGAACGTACCGTGGCGCGGATATCCCGTGACCCGGACAGAACGTGTGCACTGTTCTACATTGACCTCGACCAGTTCAAGTATATCAACGACACACTGGGCCACGCCGCCGGTGACAAGTTGCTCGTCGAAATTACCAAACTGCTGCTGAGCCATGTGCGTGATGGCGATCTGCTGGCACGCTTTGGTGGTGATGAATTCACCCTTCTGCTCTACAACATTCGCGCTGAGAACGTGCTGTCCGCCGCCGATCATTTCCGTGTGCTGATCGAAGAATATCTCTTTCTTCAGGATGGTAAAAACTTCAATATCAGTTGCAGTATCGGCGCCGCTATCATCGATGCGCTGGTCGAGTCCGCCGAGGAAGCGCTGTCGCACGCCGACATCGCCTGTAATCTGGCCAAGGCGCAGGGCCGCAATCGAATTAATCTCTACGATCCCTCTGACAGCAACAAGGCGGGCATGGCCGAAGATATGGGCTGGGCTTCGCGGGTACGTGAAATGCTGGAGCACGACAAGTTCCAGCTGGTCTACCAGCCTATCATGGCGCTTAACGATGACCAGGTCCGGGACTACGAGGTGCTGGTGCGCATGGTGTGCGACGACGGCGAGATTATCCTGCCCGGCGGCTTCATGCCGGCAGCCGAGCGCTTTGGCCTCATCCACGCGGTAGATCGCTGGATTGTACGCCGCGCGCTGACACAACTGTCCCGCCTGCATCAGCAGGGAGAAGCGATACGCTTTTCCATCAACCTGTCCGGTAAAGCCTTCGAGGATGCTACCTTGCTGCCGATGATTCAGGAACTGCTGGATAACTCCAGCGTTGACCCGTCACGGGTATGCTTTGAAATAACGGAGACAGCGACTATCGCCAAACTCTCGGAAGCGGAAAAGTTTATCTCTGCGCTCAAGACCATGGGGTGTCAATTTGCCCTGGATGATTTCGGCGCAGGCTTCTCTTCTTTCGCCTATCTCAAAAACCTGCCGGTCGACAAGCTGAAAATCGATGGCGCCTTTGTGCAAAACATGGCCAGCAGCCAGATAGACCAGGCCATGGTACATTCCATGAATCAGGTCGCTCATGCGCTGGGCAAACAAACCATTGCCGAATATGTCGAAGACGCCGCCACACTGGAACTGTTGCGCAACTTTGGTGTGGATTATGCGCAAGGTAATTACATCGGTAAACCGCGTGAAGCGCTGATGAATATCGCCCGCCTCCCAAACACACACTTGCAAACTGCCGGGCGTGCCGACTGAATCGTAGTATGATCCCGTCATGATTTACCACATCCGGGACTTCCTCAAAATGGAAGCCGCCAGCGGTATCCTGCTGATAGCAGCCGCAGTCATCGCGCTTGTACTGGCCAATTCACCGCTGTCAGGCTATTACGAGCAATTTCTCGATATCCCGATACACATCGCTATAGGCACCTTTGAAATCAGCAAACCTTCACTGCTGTGGATCAACGATGGCCTGATGGCGGTATTCTTCTTTCTCATCGGACTGGAACTGAAACGGGAATTTATCGAAGGCGAGCTGTCCGATATGCGTAAAATCGCCCTCCCGGCCCTTGGCGCAGTAGGGGGCATGGTGGTACCGGCCCTCATCTACCTGTTCATCAACCGGGGTGACGAACTGGCGACCAGCGGCTGGGCCATTCCCGCCGCGACCGACATTGCCTTCGCGCTTGGGATCCTGGCACTGCTCGGTTCACGCGTACCTCCCCAGCTGAAAATCTTCCTGGTCTCGCTGGCGATCTTTGACGATGTCGGCGCCATTATAATTATTGCGTTGTTCTATACCGCCGATCTGTCGATGAGCGCGCTGTACACGGCCATGGGCTGCCTCGTGCTACTGGCATTTATCAACTGGCGCGGCAGTATGGCGTCGAGCGCCTATATTCTGATCGGCGTCGTCATGTGGGCGGCGCTGCTCAAGTCCGGCATCCATGCAACGCTCGCCGGTGTACTGCTGGCGCTGTTCATTCCTATCAAGAAAGATCCGCTAACCGAAACGTCCCCCCTGCACCAACTGGAACACGACCTGCACAGTAGTGTGTCTTTTGTCATCCTGCCGTTGTTCGCCTTTGTGAATGCCGGTGTCACGGTACAGGGTATGAGCATGGATCAGATTCTGGGCCCGGTACCGGTGGGCGTCGCGCTGGGGCTGGTACTGGGCAAGCAGCTCGGTGTGTTCGGTCTGTGCTGGCTGGGGATCAAACTTGGCATCACGAAACTGCCTGAAAACGTTAGCTGGATGCAACTATATGGTATCGCCATATTATGCGGCGTTGGCTTTACCATGAGTATGTTTATCGGTTCGCTGGCATTCGAGGGTGCGGATTCACCCTATCTCTACCAGGACCGGATAGGCATTCTGGGCGGTTCGTTTATTGCCGCACTGCTGGGTTATTTCTGGTTGCACAAGACACTACCCGCTACCGATAAACGCTAGGCCGGTTGCAAATTGGCGTAGGCCACCACCAGCCACTTGCTGCCGGCTGTTTCGAAGTTCACCTGTACGCGTGCATGGGCGCCTTGTCCCTCGTAGTTAAGTATCACACCGTCACCAAAGGTGGCATGCTGCACGCGCTGTCCAAGATTCAGGCCCTCCGGCCCCGGCTCTATGGGTTGCCGTCGAACCGGCGAGTGGTGGCCGGCAAACGGCCGGCTGACCTGGATACGCGGCCGTATTTCATCCACCAGCTCGGCGGGAATCTCACCGATAAATCGTGACGGCCTATTGTAGGATTCGCTGCCGTGCAGGCGCCGGCATTCTGCATGCGTTATAAACAACCGCTTGCAGGCTCGTGTAATGCCGACGTAGCACAGGCGCCGCTCTTCCTCCAGGCGCCCCGCTTCTTCTATCGAACGCTGGTGTGGAAACAAACCTTCCTCCAGGCCACACAGGAATACGGCATTAAATTCGAGGCCCTTGGCGGAGTGCAGTGTCATCAGTTGCACACAGTCTTCCCACTTATCCGCCTGACCTTCTCCGGCTTCCAGTGCGGCATGTGCGAGAAACGCGGGTAGCGGCCTGAGCATTTCTTCCTCTTCGCTATCGTATTCGAACTCACGGGCTGCATTCACAAGTTCATCGAGGTTCTCGATACGCGCCTGGCCTTTTTCACTTTTATCCTTCGCAAAATGCGTTTTCAGACCGCTGCACTGGACAACATGTGCGACTTGCTCACCCAGCAGCAGAGGCTCTATATCCCCGCTAAAGGTTTGAATGATTTTCAGAAAGTTCGCCAGTGCGTTGCGCGCCCTGGCGCTGAGTTCGTCTCCGCTGACCAGTGCTTGCGCCGCTGACCAAAGCGGGATTTTTTCCAGCTTCGCGTGCTCCCGCACAACGGCCAGTGTGCGCTCTCCGATACCACGCGATGGCTGGTTTACGACCCGGTCAAAAGACGCGTCATCATCGTGATTTTCACACAGGCGCAAATAGGCCAGCGCATCCTTGATTTCCTGGCGCTCGAAGAAACGCAGGCCACCGTAAACCCGATAGGCAATACCGGTCTGTAACAGGCGTTCCTCAAAAACGCGTGACTGGGCATTGGAGCGATACAATATGGCGTGGGCGCTGCGTGTTTCACCCTGTTCGATCAGGGCCTGAATACGTTCGATAACAAAGTGCGCTTCATCCTGCTCATTCATGGCTTTATACAATTGAATGGGTTCGCCTTCATTTCCTTCGGTCCAGAGATTCTTGCCCATACGGCCGTCGTTACGCTCTATGAGCGCATTGGCCGCTTTAAGAATGACGCCGGTGGAGCGGTAGTTCTGTTCCAGGCGCAAGGTGCGCGCGCCCGGAAAATCCTTGCCGAAGCGCAGCAGATTTTCGATTTTCGCACCACGCCAGCCGTAAATAGACTGGTCGTCGTCACCGACGATGGTGATATTCGCCTGTGTACCCGACAGCACCCGCAACCAGGCATACTGGATGGTGTTGGTATCCTGAAACTCGTCGACCAGGATATGCCGAAAGCGCTCCTGGTAATGTTTCAGCAATTCCGGGTGTTGTAACCAGAGTTCATGCGCACGCAACAGCAGCTCGGCGAAATCGACCAGTCCGGAACGTCGACAGAGATCTTCGTAGGCCTGGTAAATCGCAACCTGCTGTCGCTGGTAAGGGTCACCCTTGTGCTCTATATGCTGCGGGCGCTGGCCTTCGTCCTTGCGCGCGTTGATATACCACTGCGACTGGCGTGGTGGCCAACGGCTCTCATCAAGCTCCAGCGCCTTGAGTATGCGCCGTATTACGCGGTACTGGTCATCGGAATCCAGCACCTGGAAGGACTGCGGCAGTCCCGCTTCCTGCCAGTGAGTACGCAACAGGCGATGTGCCAGACCGTGAAAAGTCCCGACCCACATGCCACGTGTCGGCACCCCGATCAGCTGCTCGATACGGGTGCGCATTTCCCCGGCGGCCTTGTTGGTGAACGTCACCGCGAGTATGCCGTATGGCGAGAGTCCTTCGACCTGCACCAGCCATGCAACCCGGTGTACCAGTACCCTGGTTTTACCGCTGCCGGCACCGGCCAGCACCAGCAGCGGGTCCTGCGAGGCGGTAACGGCTTCGCGCTGCGCTTCATTCAGGGAATCAATAATGAAGGACACATCCATGCGTGCATTCTAGCAAAGCCGGCCCGTACAATAACCGGAATAGTTGTTATTTTCTGTAATTAAAAATTTGCAGTCCCACTAACAGCTTAGTCCATCATAGACACCATTACGGACCCCGTGGACGGAACCTGACCGTTCGCCTGCTGTCCATCCGGTTGTTACTGCATTTCAATCGCCCCTGTCAGGAGACCGGTATGCAAACCACTGCGTGGGCACTGCCACTGACCAGCCAGCCTGATACCTGGTTCTGTAACATCGTCTGGGGCGGCAATGAGCGAGCACTGGAAACCTTCACTATGCCGGGACTGGATGGCTACCTGTTGTCCATACCTTGCGCTGACAAAAACACCGGCGGTGATATCTACCATGTCACGGTGTGCAATCATGGTGTGTTCAGTAAATTTTTGCTTATCGATGTCGCCGGACATGATGATTCGGCGGCAGAAATTTCCTCGCGCCTTAAACAACCATTGTCGAAGCTGATGACCGAGCTGGGTAACGGTGCCATCCTCGAAGAACTGAACAGCAAACTACTTTCTACAGAATCCAGCGGCAGCTTTGCCACAGCAGCCGCAGCGACCTATAACCACTGGGACCGTAGTCTGACCTACGCCTATGCCGGACACCCCTATATACTTATCCAGCGCGACGGGGTCTGGCGGACTCTGCCGGAATGCGGTTCCAGCCCACCGATCGGTATTCTGGGAGACATCCGTTATTTCGAAAAAGACGGGACCCGGCTTGGATTCGACGGATTGATCGCGCTGCTGAACAGTATCGAACAAACTACCATAAACGGTTTCTACCAAGCATTGATTGATGCGTTGGTAGCCCTCAACGGTAGCGAGCAATTTGCCGATGACCTCACACTGTTCCTGCTCAAACAACAACCAGGCTCAAAAAAACTGCTGTCCCGCACTGCAAACGGGATACGCAAACTGGTTATACGCATGATAAAGTGCAAAGAACCCCGCTGCAGTACACCGCTTCCTTCACTTCCTCAAATCGCCAACCTGTAATCATCGAGTAAAAGCAGGTTAGACTGGGCACATGCCCGCAACAAAAATTGTCGGACCTGATCTGAATGGCACTTGCTTAAGCAAAAATGACCCTCATTGCGAGCACCCACGGGCAGGGCATAAACGTAGCGCAGCAATCTCATGACGTTATACGCCGTCATTCTGAGATCGCCGCGTCGCTGCACTCCTCGAAATGACAGGGTTTATGAGCTTAACTTAGCGCTATTCCTCTATAACCCAAAGAACAGACATAACTATCAGGACGCCAGGTTTTTCTTATTTCTGAACCCCTTTTATGTTTCATAAACCATAGACTGTTTCCAAGAGGGAAATGCCCTCAGCCCGAGTCAACGGCGCCTTAAACGCCTTCGGATCGAAGGTTTCGTCGTCTCGGATATTGTCCAGAAATTCGCGAAGGTCATTTGCGATGGCCTCGGCGATTTTGACCTGGCGGTCTGCGGGTAATAGCTGTGCCAAACGAAATACATCTCTGCGGTGCTTTTTAATATCGTCATTCTTCACTTTATCGCCATTGGCCTTCCGCTGGGTAAGATCGAGAAACGCTTTGGCCTTGAAAGGAATGAGCAGGTCCTCACTCAACAGCGAAATTCCGTCGATGACGATTCGCGAATTTTGTAAAGCAGCGTAGTAGTGCTCATCGAGCAGGATAGCCGACAGGCTCAGGATATCTTCATCAACGGGAACCTTAACGATGGCGAACTTATCGGGCAGTTTGAACCCGCCAGGCCGGCGAGAAAACAGTTCGATCATGAAAGGGTACGATCCGTCTTTCGGTTGATGAAAACGGTAGAACTCTTTGTGTCCTTCACTTTGCTGTCTCGCTTCATAGCCGCCAGCGTCAAGGAATCCTAGAAACGCGGTCGCGAAGTTAGAATTAACAACTTCAACGCAAAGAACGACATCCAGATCTTTTGTCGCCCGAAACGGGAGCCCGGCATCGGCGAAGATCAAGTCGCAAGCCGCACCACCTATCAACGCATATTGTTCTTCGTGACCCGCAAAATGTTCTCGAAACTTGTCGATTCCCACTACCATGAGACGTGCTCCAATGCTTCTTCGGCAGCCATAGCAATACGTTCGTCTGGATCGTCCCAGAACTGCGCGTAAAGTGACAAGGGATCAACAGTTATGTCGTCCGACAGAACGTCTGGCCTGTAATGCCAGAGTTCGATCACTGAATCTGCTTGATCCGCATCGTCGACTATCGTTAGATCGTTCGTCGCCGCAACCAGACGCCATTCGTCGCTGTGCACGGCAAACACCGGCAATCGCGGCGGAGAAATACTTGTTATATGAGATAGCGCAGTTTCACCCGCCACCTTCATTTGCGGCACTATGGGACGGCCTTTGGCGAATTTCCGAGATTTTGCCGGTTTACGCAGCAGCGCACGGGAAACATCAATCAACGCGCGGGGGTCTGTGGCAAAGCGGATTTGCTTTGTGCGACCGTGTTTGGTGACGATTGCAAGATCGGCGCTGGCCAGTTCCTCGAACGCGCGACCAACCGACATGGCGGAGTAGCATAGCGACTCGGCTAATCGGGACGGAGTACGGTGCTCGCTATCAGAGTGCAATTTTTCGCGGTACAAAATTTCGAAAAACAGGACGGCTTGTGCGACCGGCGATAGCTGATCAGGACTTCGCGTTGATCGGGTGCGAAAATGCTCTCTGAGATCTACCGCGAGCTCAGGTATATACAGCTGATTACCAGGCACAGCGAATGGCACGCTGTTGACGATAAGACGCGCGCGCCGATTGGCGGACAATTGCTGTGCGGCGTAAACTACAAGACCGTCAAAACTTCGGGCGATGTGCGCAATGTGTTTGGCGACCTCTGCGGGTGTAGCGTCGGCTGTAGCAAGATCGATAGCGAATAGGCACGGCTGCTGCGCGATCATGCCTGCATAATAGCCATACCGTCGCAATAAGAAGGTTGGCAGACCGCGGGCCTTATCCCAAACGCCCAAGCTCACCTCTTGGTGCAGCGTTGCGCCAAGGTAGTTTTGAAGCTGCACCGCGAAATCGTTGCCACCAGCGGATTTCAGAAATGTTTCTAACATTATGTTGAATGCTAACATTACCAATGTTAGCATTCAACATAATGTTACTATTTGCTGACGATAACTCAGAAAAATGCCGGGTGCCACACGGCAGCGCCTACTGCCAGGCCCCAGCTCTGGACATATTGTCCGATTGACACCGGACAATATGTCTATACACTAGCCAGAGTGACCGAAACCGAATTTCAGCACTGCCTTCAATCGCTTGACCTCACTGTGCCTGAGGCAGCCCTTTTACTGTCGGTCAGCGCCAGAACGATGCGACGCTGGGCCGAGCAGCCAGCCGACATCTCCGGTCCAGCAGTACAGGCGCTTCTTGCCTGGATGCGGCTCGAAAGTAAAAACCTTGCCTGGCGGCCGGATGCAGTCGCGATCGGCGAATCCAACAGCGAAGAGATCGCAGAGCAAATCGCGGTCCACCGACGGCATGCAATAGAACTTGACGACTTGCTTGAAAAAGTCGCAGCTCGTGGCGGCCCTGTCGCTCCTTGGGTTGTCGACCTGGAAAAGAATCGGGCTAATCTGGAATCTATATCCGTTGGATTTTATCGGTTAAAAAATGGAGGATTCTCGCCAGCCGTCTATCGACGCAGTGATGAAGCATGTTCAGATATCGAACGGGATTGGCCGTTGATCGAAGACGCGTTTGCCTGTATCGCGAAGGCGATCGCAAATGAAGAACAATAGCCATTGCAGTTTTAACACTGTGTACGCCGATCATCCCCGGTCTGTGCATAGGCGTATTGCCGGCAATTGCGAACTGCCCGATGTGATTCATCGCATCAGAAACAAGTGACTCTGGTTTTTTCAATTCCCACTAGAGCGCACGGGTATAAAAGTGACATATAACCAAATCACAAAACACGTCTAACGTCGTCTATAGACGGATGAAAAAATGTCTGGTGAAACTAGCTGGGGCAAACGGTATACGCTAACTGGCTATATGCGCGATAAAGCGCAAAGAACCCCGCTGCAGTACGCCACTTCCTTCAATTCCTCAAATCGCCAACCTGTAATCATCGAGTAAAAGCAGGTTAGACTGGGCACATGCCCGCAATAACAGAACACATTGGCTTGGTGTATCACTCTGACGCTCTAAAAAAACGGGCCGCATTACTGATGGATAGATTCGATATCCCACGCTGCCCGGCAACACCCGAGTCGGGTTTTTATCTTGAATTAAACGAGTACGGGCTGGCACTATGCCAGGCTGGCCCGCACATGCCGGGTCCTGTACGTATTGATTTTGTCGGTGGCACCATGGGTCACCGACAACGCTTCGGGGCTGGCCGCGGCCAGCCGCTGGCGCGCGCTGTGGGAATGAAGCCGGGTTTTAATCCGGACATCTGGGATGCCACCGCCGGGCTCGGCCGCGATGGTTTCGTGCTCGCCAGTCTGGGTTGCCACGTTACTCTGTGCGAACGCTCTCCCATACTGGCTGCGTTACTGCACGATGCGCTGCTCAGGGCGGCAGATGATAGTAGTATTGGCGCCTGGGTCGGCGACAGACTGCGGCTGGTAAACGCAGATTCCGGCCGGCAACTACAGTCTCTGGCGGAAGCGCAGCGACCGCAAGTTATCTACATGGACCCCATGTACCCGGCCGGCAAGGTACATGTAGAAGTAAAAAAAGATATGCGTGCCTTACAGCAGATTGTCGGGCCTGACCTGGATTCCGGGGAGTTACTGGATATCGCGCTGCGAGCCGCCCTGCGACGCGTGGTGATTAAACGTCCCAAACGGGCAGGCTTCCTGCATGACCGGAAGCCCGATACATCCATAGAGAGCAAAAAGACACGCTATGATATCTATGTCACCCTGTGACCCTGGCATGCTGTCGTTTCAGCGAGTGGGGAATTGAGAACCGATGCCGACTATACCTTTCTGGGAAAACAAATCCCTCGACGAAATGAATCAACAGGAATGGGAATCCCTGTGCGATGGCTGCGGCCTGTGCTGTCTGCTGAAAATCGAGGATGAGGACAGCGGCGAATTGTTTTATACCAACGTAGTATGCGAGTATCACAATAACAAGCGCTGCTGCTGCACCCGCTACCAGGAACGCTCCACACTGGTTCCGGACTGCATAAAGGTCACACCCGTAGTTGCCCGTACAGAGAAATGGCTGCCAGGTAGCTGCGCATACAGATTACTGGCAGAAGGAAAACCACTATTCGATTGGCATCCACTGATCAGCGGTGATCCAGACAGCGTACAGCAGGCGGGCATCTCGATACACGACCGGGTTATTTCAGAGGAATTTGTACATCGCGACGAATTACCGGAGCACCTGGTGCACTGGTTCGATTAAAACCGGCGCATGGAGAGAATAATATGAACCGCGGTGTCCTGCCTCTGCTGGTTGCGCAATTCGTTACTGCCTTCGGCGACAATGCCATCCTGTTCGCCGCTATCGGTATGGTATTGCAGGCCGACGATGTGGCCGGCTGGTATATACCGGCATTGCAGAGTTCTTTCCTCATTGCCTATGTAGTATCGGCACCCTGGGTGGGGCCTATCGCTGACCGCTTCTCCAAATCCCGCGTACTGTTGCTCGGCAACCTGGTTAAGGCTGTCGGCACAGGCCTGATCCTGTGGGGCATCGAACCGCTGTTCGCCTATGCGCTGGTCGGGCTGGGCGCCGCCATCTACAGTCCTGCAAAATATGGCATCCTGCCAGAGCTGGTACCGAAGGAGCGGCTGGTAAAAGCCAATGGCTGGATCGAGGGCTCCACGATTCTGGCAATTATCGTGGGCGCGGTGGTCGGTGGCTACCTCGCTGACTACAGCGTCAGTGGCGCTTTTCTGATGGTGCTCGTGCTGTACCTGGTTTCGATGCTGGTGACATTGCTGATTCCGTTGCTTCCCGCACAGGGCGGTACGCTCAAAAACGCGTTACCCAATTTTACCCATATAATGCGCGACTTCCTGGATACGCCGCGGGCACGCTTTGCCATGCTGGGCGGCAGCCTGTTCTGGGGTGCCTCGGCAGTACTGCGCGTATTACTGGTTGCGTGGGCACCGTTGGTTCTCGGTATCAACTCTGCCGGTGACATATCGGCACTGGCCCTGTTTATCGCCATCGGTATCATTATCGGTTCACTGGTTGCACCCAAACTTATTCCGCTGGAACAGCTGCGCCGCGCCCGAATTGCAGCCTATGTTATGGGCGTCACAGTTTTGCTGTTTAGCCTGGTGAACACACCCGTGTTCAGCCTGGTGGATCCGGTATGGGATGCACGAATCGTTCTGTTGCTTATCGGTATTGCCGGCGGCGTTTTTCTGGTCCCCATCAACGCCGCCTTGCAGGATGTCGGGCATGACACCATCGGCAGTGGCCGCGCCGTTGCCATTCAGAACTTCTTCCAGAATGTTGCCATGCTGCTGACTGTGGGGTTGTATACATTCGCCGCAGCCAGTGATGTTTCCCCGGTTACTACAGTTGTTGCGCTGGGTATTTTTATCCTGCTTGCGACAGTTGCCGTTGCATTGCATCTGCCCAAAGGCGACGTATCACCGAACCGAAACAAATAGTGTACCTGCGACTAAGAAGCGTTCATTAACCTGGCACTGACCAGCGCAACTTCGATGGTATCCGTATCAAGAATTTCAGGTATCAGGGCATAATTTGCAAGTAGTGACTGTGGCCGTCTGCAGGCGGCCTGTTCCAGACGCGTACGAGTCTTGCGGGCAAGATTCTGGTGGGCCAGCAGCGAGGCCGCATACCAGTCATGGTAATCCTCAACCAGTCCGGCCTGTAACGGATCATCCCAGTTTTCACTGATCAGTAACTCGGGGAAATCGTCTGCCGCCAGTGTGCAACCGATATCGTCGGGATTCAGCCGCAAACCCTGGTGCCCGATGCCGCTACCGTCGGGCTGACGCTCAAACCATTGTGCGACCGCCAGCGGCCGTGCCGCTTCATTAATCTGGCTTTCAAGCTGGTCTCTGTGGGGAGTAGGCAAAGCATGCCCGGGTTTGTCCCGGTGCAGCTGTTGCAGCGCCGGCGAAACAAACTGGGTATCGGTCTTGACGAAAGGGCGCCAGTGCGGGTCTGCCACCCGCCCCATATCTTCGACTTTGTAGCACGTTCTTAACAATGCCAGCGGAGTGCGGGTTCGGTTATGCAGTAACCAGAGTTCGTAGCGATCCCGGACCGGGAAGGGAATCGGCGGAAGATTACGCAACGCCGCCACCAGATTATCGGCGTTGACAATGCGCACATCATCCATGTTATTGGCGGATATTTGTGCAATTCCCCAGCGAAATCGGCCGGACGAGGTCTGCTGGCGGATGCGCCAGCTGCGGCCATTGGTTGAATAGGCGCAGGCATCGCCAACGTCGACAACCTGTATGACGCCCATATAGGGGCCGACGCGCCGTACACCGTAGTATGGACTCATAGCCGCGCACCGGGGGCGGGTTGATGCTTTTGAGCGGGTGGACCCCGTTTGCGACAACCGGTTAGGCAGCTACGATATTTGCCTGAATTATCTTGCGGTTAACTGTGGCCGTCAGATTGACAATCCTGGGCTTGCTGCCGCCCAGGTAGTCATCCAGCGTGACCGTGGGGACTTTATTCTTGTCGACCAGCGGGTACATGGTACATTTTTCGCAGGCGCGTAACATGGGCTGGGCGCCAGCCGGCGCCTTTCCGGCGGGTCTTTTGCGCAAATTGCAGCAATTATCCGTTTTCATATAGGCCTGTTGGGGAATGCAGTAGAAAATCATAATACCTGGTCACCGATTTAATCCCCTCGTCGGGGGATGCCGCTTGCGAATGGATCGCGCATGGTAACAGATCTGTAACAGCCTTACAACATTTACCGAGATTTCAAATGGTTATGTAAGGGAGAATTAGGCTACAGACATACTTTTCAGCCTTTCAGCAGAAGTGAAAGAGACGAAGCTCGACCGGCTTCGGATTTTACCCAGTCATCTGCATATTGAAACTTCGGAGATCCGTGCTCTCTCACGGTTTGTGTAGCGTATACAAATACTATTTTCAATATAGAATTAAGTATATGGTGCTCTCTTCATTTATATATCAAGGCAACTCAAACCAGTTGTTTGCGTTCCAGTGTATTCAATAACTCGGCAAAGATAAGTATGGCGGGGCGGCGGCCAGAGGCCGCGCGCACCGTATCCAGCATCCCCTCGTCGAGCAGGCTTTTGATCAGTTTGTGTACCGTAGGTTTGGGTACATCTGCCCGCCGCGCAATGTCAGCGGCGGTGAAAATTGGACGGTCGAACAGGGCATCCACCAGCTGAGCACTGTGTGGCGAATGGGTAATATCGCGCACCTGGACCTTTGTGACCTCATAGAGGGCCATGATCTCTCGCAGGGTAGCGCCATTCTCTTTTGCCTGTGCTGTGACTGCGCGCAGGAAGAATGCACACCACCCGGACCAGTCAGCTTCCTGCGATATGGCGCGAAGGCGGGCGTAGTATTCATCCCGGTTACGTTCCAGATAGGCAGAGAGGTAGAACATTGGGCTGGTGAGCCGTTCCTTACGATAAAGAAAAAGCGGGATCAGAAGTCGTCCGATACGCCCATTGCCGTCCTTGAAAGGGTGAATCATCTCAAACTGTGCGTGGACAATCGCTGTTTGCACGATGGCATCGATATCCTCGCTGTTGAGGTAAGCTTCCCACGCGTTAAGGTGGTCCATCAGCTGAAGCGGGCTGGGGGGCACGAACGTGGCCTCCTCGATGGTACAGCCAGGGGAGCCTATCCAGTTCTGGTCCTTGCGGAACTGGCCGGGTTCCTTGTTTTCGCCGCGCACGCTGTTCATCAGAATCCGGTGCAGCTCTCTAATCAGACTCAGGCGGATAGGGCGGTCCAGCACACTTCCTTTGGCAAGGATTAACGCCTGTCGACAATTGAGGATTTCGTTGATGTCTTGGCGTTTGTCCTCATCGTGCTCCTGGCCTGCCTCATGCTCCAGCACCTCCTCCACCGTCGCCTGGGTTCCCTCGATTTTGGAGGAGAGCACCGCTTCCTGGTTGGTTAGCGGGGAAAGCATCACTGCCGGGTTAACCATGCCGATCAGCAGGCCATCGTATCGAGCCAGGGCGGCGTTGGCCTCACCAACCGCGGTAAACAGTGCGGCCTTATCTAACGCATTGATTGGTAAAGATTCTGGCGTATAGGGTTGCACCGCGATATCCGTATGCCCGTCGTAGGTGGAGCCCTATATTAACCATTTATTGTATCTTTTACAATGATTTGTGATACACAAACACTGTTTGTGTATGGGCGGTGACACATAAAGACGTGCGGCAGAAAGAAGGATTAGGTAGCGCGATCCGACCAATACCCCAGTAAAGTTTTTACCTTTTCGGGTTGAGAGAGATATTCAGTCCCGGCACTGGAAAATAAAGCGCTTACGTCGTTACTTCCAGTTTCGGCCAAAAAAAGACCGTCAGGTGTTAGGCGAGTATCTTGCTGAAACTCATGCGATTCAGACCCATTGGCAACTTTTGGTACCAAGATGGCCTTGACCTGCTTTTTGGCTCTGTGAGATGCCGCCAATCTTGACTTGCTCCTGGTGTCAACTACACTGTAAAGTGTAAACTTTACTGTAAACTATCTATATCTATTGGGGGAGGGTGCCATGGGCGCTAAAATGAAAAACGCACCTGTGTACTTCACGGTTGCGCAGGTTCAGTTCAATGCTGTCCTTAACCTTGAGAGCTATCTTCCAGCGATCCAGGACCGGATGAGGGCAGAACGTTTTCCAGACTACAAGCGAGAAGTTCTTCAGCGAATCGCCCTGCCGATTAGTGGAGGCGATGCGGAACAGGTTGCCGCTCCTCCCATTCTGTCGCAGTCTCGTTTCACGTTTGGTGACATTGATGGCACGTCTGGTTTTGTTCTGGATAATAACTCCCTGTCATTCCAGACAACCGACTATGAAACCTTCGAGACCTTCTCCAAAAAACTCCTCGATGGTCTCAGTATCCTGCATGATGCTCTTCATCTCGATTTTACCGAACGGGTTGGGCTGCGATACCTTGATGCTGTACTGCCCAAGGCTGAGAAGGAATCGTTGTCGGATTATCTGGCGCCGGAGGTATTGGGTCTTTCCCAGAAGTTGGGTGGCCAGTTGCTGCATTCGGTGAGTGAGACGGTGTCCTTCTTCAACGGTGGTCAACTGGTTTCAAGGGTGATTATTCAGAATGGCAGGGTCGGTCTTCCTCCAGAACTGGCCGCCGGAGCACCGAAGGTGAATTCGCGCTTTACGCAACCTGAAGGCCCGCATGCTATCCTTGACACCGATGCCTACTGTGAGCAGCGAGAAGGATTTGACCTCTCCAAGTTGGAGACCCGCCTATCCGTACTGCACGACGAGATACTAAAGTCGTTCAATGTGACGGTTACTCCCCATGCAACCAAGACCTGGAACTAATGGGTTGAGGAGAAGACCATGATAACAACAGCGAGATACGGCGGCTGGTTCAATGACCAGCCAGCATCAACTGGCTCATCTTTCAGTACAAATAAAGTGGCCTGCTTGTTTGCGGCAACCATGCTGGCTGTTGGTACGGGTGGAACGATTGATTACCACTGGTGGCAACAGTATAAATCAGGCAGCATTATGCCGACGACTTTGAAGGTTCCAACCATTGAAGTCGCTCCAGTAAGAAGCCCGGCAGAAGACCTGGAGCGTGTTCGTGAAATCTTCTCCCCGGCTATTTCTGACCTTGCCAGAGCTTTAGGCGTTTCCCGTCAGGCTGTATACAACTGGGTGAATGGAGAACAACCCAAACCCGCGCATCTTGCCAAGCTGCGAGCGCTTGCACAGGCTGCTGATGCGGTGGCCGAAGCGGGTATACCGGTGACGGGTGCACTGTTGAAACGCAAGGTGCTCGATGGTAATAACCTGTTTGAAGTTGGGCAATCTGGCGGTTCGGTTCGAGATGCAGTCCAGCTACTCATTCAATTTGTTCGACACGAGAACGAACAACGAGAACGAATGACTGCCAGGTTTGCTGACAGAAAGAGTTCCTCTCGTTCAGTCGAATCAGACTTCCCGGCAGCAAACGATGTGAGCTAGGCTGACGATGGCAGAGTGGGCACGAGACACGCTGTGGCGACAGGGCAACCTGCTCACCGATGAAACTGCCACCGCCGTATCGACTCCATGGATGGCAACTACACTCACGCTAAAACTGCCCGAACGCTTCATAGCCAATTTGAAAGTGATGCTCCCTTGCTCGCCGAGTTCGGTGCCACAGGAAAACAAACCGTCTCCAAAAAAGAGTTGTTTGATTTTGAACCGCAGGCTAGACAACGCCTCTCCCCATCGGGTCTAGCCAGCCTTCAGCGTTGGCTAGCTGCTCGGTACCGTCGTTCGGCCTTCCCGGATGAGTTTGAACTGCGGCTTGTTTCTAAGACGAAATTGGCTAACAAGATTGCCAAGGCCGTCAAACCTCATGGGGCACTGATTATTGCTGTGCTGTTCGATGTGGATGAAGGCCAGGATCACGTCAGAACCGACCCGGATGAGGTGTATGTGTTGGATATCACACTTCTGTACTCGGTCGAAGCTGACTCCGAACAAGCCGAAGCAGCAGCGCATACAGCGAAGGAAGCAATTCAGGCTGCCTTTAAGGATAAGCTGTTCGATAAACGGTCTGGTCAGTGGAAGGACATTGAGCTTCGTTACTGCGACGTGCTGTCGGAAGAGGCTTTAACTTACCGTCAGTTCAGCTTGATGAAGCCATGGCGATTGGAATACATTAGCCTGGGTGCAGACCCACAGCAGCCAGTACTGGTTGAGTAAGCGATAGATGTTCGGTTAGTGGTGACGGATATTTATCTCACCCAACTGGCTCCAGGTTTTGCTGTTCACCGAATGGCGGGTACGAGATGAAAGTCGAACTTAAGTCATTTCTAATATGTGGCGCATTGATCTGGCCGAGGCCGAGCACACACGTCGCAGGGAATAAGGAAATGACCGCTCAGGTAAGAACTCTTTTACCTGCGCACAGCGGTGATACATAAGTGACGTGTCCTACTCCACGGTCACTGATTTTGCCAGGTTGCGCGGCTGGTCCACGTCGGTGCCCTTGAGTACAGCGACATGGTAGGACAGCAATTGCAGGGGAATGGTGAATACGATGGGTGCAACGCAGTCATCGGTGGGTGCGACCGGCAATACCGTGCTGGTCTCGTCGGATGACATACCGGCGTTCTGGTCGGCAAACACCAGCATCTGTCCGCCACGCGCGCTGACTTCGTGCAGGTTGGATTTCAGCTTTTCCAGCAACTCGTTGTTGGGCGCGACCACTACCACCGGCATGCTGGCGTCGACCAGTGCCAGCGGGCCGTGCTTGAGTTCGCCGGCCGGGTAGGCTTCTGCGTGGATGTAGGATATTTCCTTGAGTTTGAGCGCACCTTCCATGGCCACCGGGTACTGCGCCCCGCGACCCAGAAACAGGGCGTGGTACTTGTCGGCAAACGATTCGGACAGGTGTTTGATTTTATCGTCCAGCGCCAGTACCTCTTCGATCTGGCGCGGCAAATGTTCCAGTTGCTGCACCAGTTGGCGTTCGGTTTCTTCATTCATGCTGAAGCGGCGACCCAGCACGATGGTGAGCAGCATCAAGGCCACCAGCTGGGTGGTGAAGGCCTTGGTGGACGCCACGCCGATTTCCGGGCCGGCACGGGTCATCAGCACCAGGTCGGATTCGCGCGTCAGTGAACTTTCCGGCACATTGCAGATGGTCAGCGATTGACCGAACCCGAGCCGCTTGGCTTCCTTTAAACCAGCCAGGGTGTCTGCGGTTTCACCGGACTGCGAGATGGTGACGATCAACGAGCTGTTGCGCACCACCGGTTTGCGGTAACGGAATTCACTGGCAACCTCAACGCTGCACGGAATACCGGCCAGCGATTCCATCCAGTAACGCCCGATCAGGCCGGCGTGGTAACTGGTGCCACAGGCAATGATATGCACGCCCTGCACCTGCTCGAAAATCTTTGCCGCGTCGGCGCCAAATGCCGCTTCCAGCACCCGGCCCTGGTAGATACGGCCTTCCAGGGTATCGGCAATGGCGCGCGGCTGTTCGTAGATTTCCTTGAGCATGTAGTGGCGGTATTCGCCACGCTCTACTGCGTCGGCGGAGAGTTCGGATACGGTCTCGGGGCGCTCGACCGGCTCACCGGCCTCGTTGTAGATAGCGATGCCATCGCTGGTCAGGTCGGCAATGTCGCCTTCTTCCAGGAACATAAAACGCTGGGTCACCGGCAACAGGGCGGCCACATCGGAGGCAATAAAGTATTCACCGATGCCAATACCAATCACCAGCGGACTACCACGCCGCGCCGCGATCAGACGATCGGGTTCACTGGTGCTGATCACACCCAGTGCGAAGGCGCCCTGCATATCGCTACAGGTACGCCGGACGGCTTGCAGCAGGCTCGTGCCGTCGTCGAGGTGATGGTACACCTGGTGCACGATGACTTCGGTATCGGTGTCTGAGGTGAAAACGAAGCCGTTAGCCTTTTGCTCAGCACGCAGTACTTCGTGATTTTCTATAATACCGTTGTGCACTACCGCGACCTTGTTGCGGCAGATGTGCGGGTGGGCATTGTTCTCGCTGGGCTTACCGTGGGTGGCCCAGCGTGTATGCGCGATGCCGACCATGCCTTTTACCGGGGCATTCTGATAAGCGCCGGCCAGCTCCGCAACCTTGCCGGTGGTACGCAAACGCTCCAGCGCAGCATCGGCATTCAACACCGCAAGCCCGGCCGAATCATAACCCCGGTACTCAAGACGCCGCAGGCCCTCCAGCAGTATGGGGGCGACCTTACGCTGTGCAACAGCGCCTACGATTCCACACATAGCTCCGTTCCTGTGTATTGGGTTAGCATGGATTTAGCGGGCATCAGTCGGTTTTCTTGACCGGTCGCTTCCAGCCCGACCGGGTTTCCTGCTTGCTGCGGCTCAGGGTCAGCTCATCGGACGGAACATCGTGTGTAATGGTGGACCCGGCACCGATGGTGGCGCCGTCGCCAACCCTGACCGGTGCCACCAGCTGGGTGTCGGAACCGATAAAAACATTGTCGCCAATTTCGGTCAGGTGCTTGTAAGCACCGTCGTAGTTGCAGGTGATGGTGCCCGCGCCCACATTCACCCCGGAGCCCATATGTGTATCGCCAATATAGCTTAAGTGATTGACCTTCGAGCCGGTGGCGATACGGGTTTTCTTGATCTCGACAAAATTGCCGACGTGTACCTGCGCGGCCAGTTCTGTTTGCGGTCTGATGCGGGCGAAAGGGCCGATACGCGATTGTTTGCCGATGGTGCTGTCTTCGATCACGCAGTTGGCTAGAATTACTACATCGTCACCGATGGTCGCGTTTTTAATGCAACAGTTGGGGCCGATTTGCACGCCTGCTCCGAGCGTGACCCTGCCTTCAAAAACAGTATTGATATCCAGATAACAATCGTTGCCGGTGACCACTTCACCGCGCACATCCAGCCGCGCCGGGTCGGCCAGTGTCGCACCGTTGCGCATCAGCTGTTCCGCCTGGCAACGCTGGTATATGCGCTCCAGGGCAGCCAGTTGTACACGGTCGTTCACACCCAGGATTTCGTATTCGTCATCGGCGCTGGCGCTGTCGACAGGCGCGCCATCCGCAGCCGCCATGGCAATCACATCGGTCAGGTAGTATTCCCCCTGCGCGTTATTTTTATCCAGCTGTTTCAACCAGGCGCGCAGGCGGCCGGCCGGGGCGGCGAGAAAACCGGTATTGATTTCACGGATGGCAAGCTGATCCTCGCCGGCATCTTTCTGTTCCACAATACCCGTCAGCCGGCCATCGACGTTGCGTAGCATGCGGCCGTAACCGAACGGGTTGTCCAGCGTCGCGGTGAGAACCGCTAGACTGCCTTGCTCCGCCCGGGCTACCAGTCGCGCAAGTGTTCCCGCCCTGACCAGAGGAACATCGCCGTACAGCACCAGCAACACATCGTCGTCCGGTACCGAAGGCATGGCCTGATCGACCGCGTGTCCGGTCCCCAGCTGCTGCGCCTGTAATACCCAGTTCACCTCTTCCTGCTCAAGCGCTTCCCGCACCTGTTCCCCGCCATGCCCGTACACGACGTGAATAGTTGATGATGGATCCAGCTGTTTCGCGGTACGGATAACGTGTTGCAGCAGGGGTGAACCGCCGAGCGGGTGCAGGACCTTGGGCAGCCCGGACCGCATCCGTGTTCCCTGACCGGCAGCAAGGATAATGACGCTTAGACTCATAGTGGAAACCAGTGGCTCATGGCCGGGCAAATCGATACGTTACGCGAGTGGCACTATGATACTGCAATTTACCGCCACGACAGCAATCTAATGAACTACCCTGCAGCAAGCTGGCGAGCTATCAGCCCGCTCCTACTGATTTCGCCGCAAGCGGCGAGAAATTAAACCCAAAAGGGGATAAATCAGTGTATTACCGGTGCAGAAGCGCCTTCCTGTTTTTCTTCTTCGGTCGCATCCCGAATATCGACAACGGTCACCGCATAGGTCAACTTTTTGCCTGCGAAAGGATGATTGCCGTCAACCGTCAATTTTTCACCCTCGATTTTCGAGACCACAAAAGAACGCGTGTCTCCGTTCTCATTCTGCATCTGGACTTCTGCGCCCACGTGCCGGAACTCGGGCGGAACATTTTCGATATCATCGGTAAACGTCAGGCTGGGGTCGTGGTATCCGAAGGCGCTTTCCGGCTCCAGCACCACTTCGACAGCCGCACCAAGCTCACTGCCGTCCAGTGACGCTTCCACCTCCGGGAACATCTGGTTGGGACCGCCGTGCACGTAATACACGGGGATATCTGATTGCTCCAGGATAACGCCTGACTCATCAAGAATGGAATAGGTGATCGCTACCACCTTGTGTTTGCCAACCACCGGGGCACTCATGAAAAAATAATCCTAGCGCCCGGCTTTTTCGCGAAGGTGCTTAATGGTGCGCAGCTGGGCGACCGCCTCGGCCAGCTCGGCCTGGGCCTTGGCGTAATCGAAATCACTCTTTTTGTCAACCATGGCCTTTTCGGCGCGTGCCTTGACCCGCTGTGCAGCGGCTTCATCAAGATCGGCCGCGCGCATGGCGGTATCGGCCAGCACGGTTACCATGTGTGGCTGGATTTCGAGCATGCCGCCCGAGACGTAGAAGAACTGTTCTTCCTTACCCTCCACCTGCACGCGTACTTCACCCGCTTTCAGGCGGGTGAGCAGTGGTGTGTGCCGTGGCGCGATACCGACCTCGCCCATTTCCGCCGGCGCGAACACCATGTTGGCGGTGCCGGAAAAAATTTCGGCCTCAGCGCTGACAATGTCGACGTGTATGGTCATAGCCATAGTTTAAACCTTTCCTGACAGCTAGAGCGACTTGGCTTTTTCGATAGCTTCGTCGATGGTGCCGACCATGTAGAAGGCCTGCTCGGGCAGGTCGTCATAGTCGCCGGCGATAATGCCCTTGAATGCCGCGATGGTATCTTTGAGCGAGACGTACTTGCCGGGCGCACCGGTGAAAGTCTCCGCCACGAAGAACGGCTGCGACAGAAAGCGCTGAATCTTACGCGCGCGGGTCACCACCTGCTTGTCTTCTTCCGACAGTTCGTCCATGCCGAGGATGGCGATAATGTCGCGCAGCTCCTTGTAGCGCTGCAAGGTGCCCTGTACGGCGCGTGCGGTCTCGTAGTGTTCGTTACCGACCACCAGTGGATCGAGCTGGCGGGAAGTGGAGTCGAGCGGATCCACGGCCGGGTAAATGCCCAGCTCTGCAACCTGGCGCGACAACACCAGCGTGGCATCCAGATGCGCGAAGGTAGTTGCCGGTGACGGATCGGTCAAATCATCCGCGGGGACATACACGGCCTGGAAAGAAGTGATGGAACCGGTTTTGGTGGACGTGATACGTTCCTGAAGCACACCCATTTCTTCCGCCAGTGTCGGCTGGTAACCCACCGCGGACGGCATACGGCCGAGCAGCGCAGACACTTCGGTACCGGCCAGCGTATAACGGTAGATGTTGTCGATGAACATCAGCACGTCGCGACCTTCGTCACGGAAATTTTCCGCAATGGTCAGACCGGTCAGCGCCACACGCAGGCGGTTGCCCGGTGGCTCGTTCATCTGGCCGTACACCAGCGCTACTTTTTCCAGTACGTTGGCTTCCTTCATTTCATAGTAGAAGTCGTTACCTTCGCGGGTACGCTCGCCAACACCGGCGAACACTGAAAAACCGGAGTGTTCGATAGCGATGTTACGGATCAGCTCCATCAGGGTAACCGTCTTGCCGACGCCGGCGCCGCCGAACAGGCCGATCTTGCCACCCTTGGCGATAGGCATGATGAGGTCGATAACCTTGATGCCGGTCTCGAGGATTTCCAGGCTGGCGGCCTGCTCTTCGTAGGTTGGCGGCGTACGGTGAATCGGCATCTTCTTGTCAAATTCGACAGCACCACATTCGTCGATCGGGTTGCCGAGCACATCCATGACCCGGCCCAGGGTGCCCTGACCAACCGGTACCGAAATCGGTGACCCGGTGTTAGCCACGTTGATGCCGCGCTTCAGGCCATCGGTCGAGCCCATGGCGATGGTGCGCACCACGCCGTCGCCCAGTTGGCCCTGTACTTCCAGCGTCAGTCCGGCGTCATCCACCAGCAGTGCATCGTAAACCCTGGGTACGGCATCACGCGGAAATTCCACGTCGACCACGGCGCCGATGATTTCAACAATGTTTCCGGAACTCATTGAGTAAGTCCTCTTGATATAAAATAGTTAAACCGCTGCGGCGCCCGCGACAATTTCCGAGAGCTCCTGGGTAATCGCCGCCTGGCGCGCCTTGTTATAGACCAGCTGCAATTCGTCGATGAGCGTGCCGGCGTTGTCCGATGCCGCCTTCATGGCCACCATGCGTGCCGCCATTTCACAGGCAATATTTTCCACCAGACCCTGGTAAACCAGTGACTCGATGTAGCGCATCAGCAGGCCGTCCATCACCGTCCTGGCATCCGGCTCATAGATGTAATCCCAGTGATGCTTCAGTTCCTCATCGCGCTCGTCGCCCACCACCGGCAACAACTGCGCTACAGTGGGGTTCTGCGTCATGGTATTAACAAAGACGTTGTTAGCCAGGTACAGGCGGTCGATGTGACCTTCATTGTAGGCATCCAGCATCACCTTTACGGAACCGATCAGCTCTTCCACGCGCGGCGTGTCACCGAGGTGGGAATTTTCCGATACCACGTTGCCACCTAACCGCTTGAAGAATCCCATCGCCTTGGTGCCGATGACGGCCAGGTCGATGTCCAGGTTCTTGCCACGCCATGCTTTCATCGAACGAACAGCCGCCTTGAACAGGTTGGTGTTCAGACCGCCGCACAGGCCGCGATCGGTGGAAACCACGATCAGGCCCACGCGCTTTGCTTCGCGCTCGATCAGGAAGGGGTGTCTGTATTCCGGATGCGCCTTGCCCATGTGGGCAACCACGTTAAGCATTTTTTCCGCGTACGGCCGCGAGGCGCGCATACGATCCTGCGCCTTGCGCATCTTGCTCGCCGCCACCATTTCCATGGCTTTGGTGATTTTCTGAGTATTCTGGATACTCTTTATCTGGGTACGTATTTCCTTCGCGCCAGCCATTGCTTTCGTCCCGGTTCAGTTAGTAGGCGCCGTTGGCCTTGAAGTCTTCAACAATGGTGCGCAGCTTCGCTTCCACTTCATCGTTGTAATCAGGGTTGGCGTTGAGGGCATCCATGTCACTGCCGAAGCTGGACTTGAAATGCGCCAGTAGCGCGCCTTCAAATGCCACGATCTTGTTCACCTCGACATCGTCCAGGTAACCCTCGTTGGCAGCGAACAGTGACAGCGCCATTTCCGCTACCGATAGCGGCGAGTACTGTGCCTGCTTCATCAGCTCGGTAACACGCTGGCCACGTTCCAGCTGCTTGCGCGTGGCTTCGTCGAGGTCGGAGGCGAACTGCGCGAAAGCCGCCAGCTCGCGATACTGTGCCAGTGCCAGTCGTATACCGCCGCCGAGTTTCTTGATGGCCTTGGTCTGCGCCGCACCACCCACTCGTGACACCGACAGACCGGCGTTGATGGCGGGCCGGATGCCGGCATTGAACAGATCGGATTCGAGGAAAATCTGGCCGTCGGTGATGGAAATAACGTTGGTGGGTACGAAAGCCGACACGTCGCCCGCCTGGGTCTCGATGATCGGTAACGCGGTGAGTGAACCGGTCTTGCCCTTGACTTCACCGTTGGTGAATTTTTCCACGTATTTCTCGTTGACTCGCGCCGCGCGTTCCAGCAAACGCGAATGCAGATAGAACACATCGCCGGGGTAAGCTTCACGACCCGGCGGACGACGCAGCAGCAACGACACCTGGCGGTAGGCCCAGGCCTGCTTGGTCAGATCGTCATAAATAATGAGTGCGTCTTCGCCACGGTCACGGAAGTACTCGCCCATCGCGCAACCGGTATAGGGGGCGATGTATTGCATGGCGGGTGAGTCGGCTGCACCGGCTGATACTACAATAGTGTGTTCCATAGCGCTGTGCTCTTCGAGCTTGCGCACCACCGAGGCCACCGACGAATTTTTCTGGCCGATAGCGACGTAGATGCATTTAACACCGGTGCCCTTTTGATTGATGATGGCATCGATGGCTACCGCGGTCTTGCCGGTCTGGCGGTCACCGATAATCAGCTCGCGCTGACCGCGGCCGATGGGCACCATGGCATCGATGGCTTTCAGTCCGGTCTGCACCGGCTCGTTCACCGACTGACGCTGTATAACGCCGGGGGCGATCTTTTCGATCGGTGAATTGAAGTCCGATTCAATAGGGCCTTTACCGTCGATGGCCGTACCCAGAGAATCAACCACGCGTCCCAGTAATGCCGGACCCACCGGCACTTCCAGGATACGGCCGGTGCACCTGGCTTTGTCGCCTTCGGATATCGACTTGTAGTCGCCGAGCACAACCGCACCGACCGAATCGCGCTCGAGATTCAGCGCCAGACCGTACAGCTCGTTGCCGAAATCGATCATCTCGCCCTGCATGGCATCGGCCAGGCCGTGGATACGGGTAATGCCGTCGGTCAGGCTAACCACAGTACCTTCACTGCGCGCCTCGGAAGTGGCATCGAAACCTTCGATGCGTTTCTTGATCAGTTCGCTGATCTCGGATGGGTTCAGTTGCATTGCTTGCGTCCTATTTTAGTGAACCAGGGCACTGGACAGCTGGCGCAGGTGTTCCACAGCCGACCCGTCGATAACCAGGTCGCCTGCGCGGATCACTGCTCCACCCACCAGGTCTTCGTTCACGGAACAATTCAGTTGCACGTCGCGCCCAAGGCGCTGCTTCAAAGCTTTGGCAATAGCCGTCTTTTGTGCCTCGCTAAGCGGCATGGCGGAAATGACTTCGGCTTCAACGGTGCCTTCCGCGTCGTCGCGGAAACGATTGAACAGCGCGGCGATCATCGGCAATTGCCCCAGCCGGCCGTTTTCCGCCAGCATGTTCAGCAAATTGACCGTATCGTCGCTGATGTCATCGCCACAGGTCCGGATGACCAGCGCGGCGGCTTCATTCGCGCTCAGGCGCGGATTGGACAGCAGCGTCTTCATGGTGTCGTTGCTAACCACCGCAGCCATCAACGCCAGGCGGTCCGACCACGCCCGCAGCCGACCCTTGCCGTTCGCCAGCTCGAATACGGCCCGCGCATAGGGCCGCGCCAGCGCCGCATCACCTTCCGGCGCATTGGCGTGTTGAGTGTCTGTGTCTGCCATATCCGTTACCTAGATCCGGGCGACCAGATCTTTCAGCAGCTCGTCGTTAGCGGAAGCATCAAGCTCGCGTTTCAGGATACGTCCGGCGCCGGCGGTGGCGATACTCACCACCTGACCGCGCAGGGCTTCCCTGG
>ENA-ORDP01000228-ORDP01000228.1-marine-sediment-metagenome-genome-assembly--contig:-NODE-228-length-38303-cov-11.997804_pt1 | contig 38303 bp, 44 predicted proteins | sample MGYA00248627_ERZ508539 | MGnify/ENA primary metagenome ERZ508539 (study PRJEB26208, sample SAMN05571518) | marine sediment metagenome | biome: deep sea; feature: Hydrothermal vent; material... | reverse complement strand
ATTGATTTTAATATCCCCTCATCCTAACCTTCTCCCAGAGGGAGAAGGGATTATCAATTAATAGAAGTGCTCTTAACTTTTTTAAAGAAATTCTGATCAATTGAACTTGAGCCGCCAAGATGCCAAGAATTTTCTTTATAAAAATCAACAGGCTATTAGCTTGGCGCCTTGGCAGTTGAGCGTATTAATCAGAGGTTCCTTAAGGATTGGGATGCTCTTATCAACCTTTGGTCCGCACTACCCGGATCACGGTTTCCTGCGCGCGTAGATCACGTATAATACTGGCAAGGTGGATGCGGTTTTTTACCTCTACCGTAAAATTAATGGAGTTGGTGGCGTCATCACGATCCAGGACCGACACATTTTCTATGTTAGACTTTGCCTCGGCAATCACCGTTGCCAGTTTGGCCAGCACACCGCGCTTGTTAGTAACCTCTACTTTTATATTAACTGTATAGGCGCCTTCTAGGCCCTCCTCCCAACCAACCTCAATTAATTTTTCCGGGGTCTTCTTAAGCTCAATCAAATTCGGACAATCATCGGCATGAATAACAATACCTTTGCCGGCGGTAAGATAACCGAATATGGGATCGTTGGGGATAGGCCGACAGCAGCGCCCAAAACTGATTAGCATGCCTTCAGTACCGGTAATAACAAGAGGCTGAGGTTTCTCCGTGCTGCTATCCACATCTGCGCCTGGGGCCACCAATTGATGAGCGACCATGACCGCCACTCTATTTCCCAATCCAATATCAGCCAACAACTCATCCCACTGCTTGAACTTCATAGTATCAAGGAGGCCCTGTTTTCGGGCCGCAGTCAGGCGCTTGATCCCCACCGCCCGCAGAGACTTTTTCAACAAACGCTTACCCAGACGTACCGACTGCTTCCACTGCTGGGCCTTTAAATAACTACGAATCGTCGCCCTGGCTTTACCCGTTGCCGCAAAGTTCAACCACGACGGATTTGGGATTGCCCGGTGGGAGGTAAGGATCTCCACATGATCGCCATTATGCAACACACTGCGTAATGCAGCCGGTTGGTGATTTATCTTAATCCCGGTACAACGGTTCCCTAAATCGGTATGTACCGAATAAGCAAAATCCAAGGCTGTGGCGCCGCGAGGTAGTTTCTTGATTTCGCCCTTTGGGGTAAACACATAGACCTCGTCCGGAAACAGATCTACTTTCAGGTGCTCAAGGAACTCATGAGGGTTGCCCGCTTTCTGTTGGATCTTCAACAACTCTAACAGCCATTGCCGGGCCGCCTGCTGGGCGGCCTTACCGCCACTGCCCTGCTTGTCGCCACTTTTGAATAACCAGTGCGCGGCGACACCCGCCTCGGCTACGCGATGCATATCTTCAGTACGAATCTGTATCTCAATGGATTGGCCGTAGGGTCCAAACACAACGGTGTGCAGTGATTGATAACCATTGGCCTTGGGTATGGCAATGTAGTCTTTAAATCGACCCGGGATAGGCTTATACAGGTTGTGCATTACCCCCAGAACCCGATAGCAACTATCGACTGTGTCGACGATAAGCCGGTAACCGAGCGCATCGTATACCTCCTCAAATCCGCGGCGTTTCTTGCGCATTTTCTGGTACAAACTATACAGATGTTTCTCGCGGCCTGTGACTCGGGCCACAATCTCTTCGCGCACAAACTGTTTTTCAATGGCCTCCTGAATTTTTCTGACAAGGGCCTTTCGGTTTCCCTGCCGGTTCTTAGTGGCCTTTTCCAATGCCTGCTTGCGCATGGGATAGAGACTGGCCCAACCCAAATCTTCCAACTCCCGATACCACTGATAGACCCCCAATCGATTGGCGATGGGGGCATAAATGTCCAAGGTTTCCTTGGCAATACTGCGCTGCTTGTCAGCGGGCATATGCGAAAGAGTACGCATATTGTGGAGGCGATCAGCAAGCTTAATGAGTATGACCCGAATATCCTGGGCCATGGCCAGTAGCATTTTTCTGAAGTTTTCGGCTTGGCGTTCTTCTTTGGTCTTGAACTCGATCTGGCTGATCTTGCTGACCCCGTCTACAAGTTCGGCAACATCTTCACCAAAGGTCTGGGCCAGGTGTTCCTTTGCAGTAGGGGTGTCTTCGATAACGTCGTGCAGTAAAGCGGCAATAATACTGCGGCTATCCAGCCGCATCTCGGCAAGGATTCGAGCGACCTCAATAGGGTGGTAGATATAGGGCTCACCGCTACGCCGGGTCTGGCCTTCGTGGGCCTCGGCGCCAAACAAATAAGCACGGTAAACATCCGCCACCTCCTGTTTGCTTAGATAGGCATCCAGGAGCTCAACCAAGTCACCAGCGAGAAACCGCTTGGGCGGTGACGGGCGCGAAAATGTTGCGGAGAACGGCCTAGGTGGCCGCAGCGTCCTCAGGGGACGGATTCGCATCGGGGGCTTCCGTATCGGATGACTGAACTTTGACTTCGGCACCCTCTCCTTGTTCGCCATCGGCGACCAGGGCCTCTTCTTCTGTTTCCAGTGTCAGTTCTACGGGATCATCCAGGATTGAGGCGCTCACCAAGCCTTCGGCGATCTCTCGCAGGGCCAGCACGGTGGGCTTGTCGTGCTCCCGCGGTAACATGGATTCGGCCCCATTCATCAACTGGCGGGCGCGGCGGGTCGCCACCAACACCAACTGAAAGCGGTTATCCATATGTTCAAGACAATCTTCTACTGTGACTCGGGCCATAATTCCTCTACTCGTAACTTTACGGCGCCCAACGCTATGCGCCGAAAATAGTACATCGAACGTCTATTTTAGCACTTTTTGCCCAAAACGACACCGACCGACCCGTCTTTGGGATTACGCGGGTATACAAAAGGCTTCGGGGGCCACACACCATCGTTAGGGGAATTTTGATCAATTGAACTTGAATCGTCAAGGCGCCAAGCATTTTCTTTTGAAAATCAACAGTCTATTAGCTTGGCGTCTTGGCGGTTGAGCGTATTATTCAGGGGTTCCCTAGCTTAGAAAAACCGGCTATTGGTCCAGTAGTGCTTCCATATTAAGGGTATTCGGACGGATGGCCCCGTTCTGACCTAAGGCAATCTTCCCAAGATCGGCCAGGGCGTCGTCAAATTCATCGTTGATGATCACCTGGTCAAATTCCGCGTAGTGGCGCATCTGTTCTACTGCGTCGCGCATGCGCCTGGCAATAACTTCATCGCTATCTTGCCCACGGCTTTGCAGCCTGCCCTCAAGCACCTGTCGGGACGGAGGCAAAATAAAGACGCTTCGGACCCCAGGTATTTGCTGCCGAACCGAGCGGGCGCCCTGCCAGTCTATATCCAGGATCACGGTTTGGCCGGCCGCGATCTTCTCCTCAATGGCCTTTTTGGCAGTACCATAATAGTGATCAAACACCATGGCGTATTCGAGAAACTGTCCCGCATCTATCATGGATTTGAATGTCTGACGATCAACAAAGAAATAATCCCGTCCATCTTGCTCCCCAGGTCGGGGCGCCCGGGTGGTGTGAGAGACCGATAATTCGGTGTGATCAAGCGTGTCTACCAGCGCCTTGGCGAGGCTGGTCTTACCGGCCCCGGAGGGGGCGGAGATGATCAACAGGCAGGGTTCAGGTGGACTACTCAATGTTCTGCACCTGCTCACGAATCTGCTCAATCAGGACCTTCAATTCCACCGAGGCATTGGTCAGGCGCATATCGCCGGCCTTGGATCCCAAGGTGTTGGCCTCGCGATTGAGCTCCTGCATGAGAAAATCCAGGCGACGCCCTACCGGCCCTTTTTTCTTCAGGACCCGACGCACTTCCGCAACGTGGGTCTCAAGACGATCGATTTCCTCGGCTACATCGGCCTTTTGGGCAAAAATGACCACCTCCTGTTCGACCCGGGCGGGGTCCAGACGGTCCTGGATATCCGCCAATCGCTCCTGGAGCCGCTGGCGGTAGGCCGATACGATTTCAGGCAAAACCGGCTTCAGTTGGTCTATGACGTTACCCATCCCATCCAGGCGTTTCGCGATAATCTGCGCCATACACTCTCCTTCGCGCTTGCGTGTCTGAACCAAGTCCTGCAATGCCTGATCCAGAAGTTCCATCGCCCGCTGGTGAAGACTCTCCAAATCCAACCGCCCCGATCTCACCACCCCTGGCCAGCGAAGCAAGTCGACAGTGCGCAAATTGGTCACATTATGGGCCAGGATCTCCACCTGGTGGGCCAGATCCACCACCTTCTTCAACAGGGCCTCGTCCAGGGCCAGATCCTCGTCGGCGGCATCATTGGCCTGGAACGACAGATTGCACTCAACCTTGCCACGATTGAGGTGTTTGGCCACCTGTTCCCGGACACTGGACTCCAAGGCACGAAAGGTCTCGGGTAGCCTACGCCCCACCTCCAAATAACGGTGATTGACCGAACGAATCTCCCAGCTAAGATCACCCGACTCGGTGGTCAGATCCTTGCGGGCAAATGCTGTCATGCTAAGCGTCATGGCGCTACCTCAATATCATGGAATTTAAGTCAAGCATGGTAAACTTATCCGCTCACGGGCACCACGGCCACCACAGCATCGCGCTGCGGTCCATTTTCGGATATGGTCGCAGAATGAAGCCGTTTCCTGACAGACCCAAACCCCTGAAATAATGCACGAGATCAAGCCATACCTATCACCGGGTTACCTGCTCGACAAGTACCGCATTGACAAACTGCTCGGTGCAGGCGGCTTTAGCCTGGTCTATCTGGCCTACCATATCCCCACTAAGGCACGGGTCGTCATTAAGGAATACTATCCCGATGGATGGGCGGAACGCATGCCCGGGGGCCGCGTCAATGCTGTGAGTGACGACTTAAAAACAAAATACAACCTGGGCATCAAGCGCTTTTTCGCCGAGGTCAGCGCGGTGAGTAAGGTCAATCACCCCAATATCGTGCGGGTCAGCAACGTATTCCGAGCCAACAACACCCTGTACATGGTCATGAACTACGATGAAGGACATGACCTGCGCTTCTATGTTAAAAAACACCGCTCCAAACTGACTCAAAAATTCCTCGCATCGGTATTTCCCCCTTTACTAAAAGGCCTACAGGCCTTTCATGATCAGGGGCTACTGCACCTGGACATCAAGCCCGCCAATATACTGCTGCTCAAAAAGGGCGCGCCCCTGCTGCTGGATTTTGGTGCAGTGCAACATTTCAATATAGAGGGTACAGCCGTCCAGCAACAGACTTTAACCCTGGGTTATGCGCCCATAGAACAACATCGACATAGTAATCTGGGTCCGTGGACAGATGTCTATTCCACAGGCGCCACCCTGTATAGCTGTGTCACCGGCAAGGCCCCACCGCCCGCACCCAATAGGCTGGAAAAAGATAAAATAAGCTCCCCCAATAGACTTTTTTCCCGCTACTCGAAAAAACTGCTCACCGGGATAGAATCGGCTCTGCACATGGACTATCGCAAACGCCCGCAAAGTCCTCTAGAATTATTAGACGTGTGCTTCGACAAGACAGATTACATAGAGGATGGATATGACTCTCCTGTGGTCAGGCCATAACCATTACGAACCCGAGATTCAGTATTTTGCAATACCAGCTTACTCAACATACCTTGGCGGGCGCCCGTCGCGAAAATCAAGATCGAATCGCCACGGTCGAAAAAGACCATTCCGTGCTGATGGCGCTGGCCGATGGTTTGGGGGGGCACAAAGGGGGCGCCCAGGCCGCCGAGGCCCTGGTGCAGACCGTCACCAAACCCTTCCTGAAGATTCCGCAGCCCACGATCCATGACCCCTCGGTGTTCATGGTGTTTAGCGTGCTGTCGGCCCATCGCGTCATCAATGCCCGCGCCCGGCGTATGAACAAATCACAGTCTGGTCTCACCACTTGTGTGGTGTGCCTGGTTCAGGATGGTGTCGCCTACTGGGCCCATGTGGGTGACAGCCGACTCTACCATATTCGTGATGGCAAACTTTTAAACCGTACCACCGACCACACCACCACTGCCCAACTCATTGATGATGGAATCATTAATGGCAACTCTTCCCACACCCAAAAAATGAAGAGCAAACTACTGCGCTGCGTAGGTGGCGCCTTTAGGCCCGAGATCACACTCAGCCCTCCTACCCTGCTTGAAGAGGGCGATACACTTCTATTGTGTTCCGATGGGCTATGGCAACCCTTTGACGATGATGAATTGTGCGAAAAATTCAAAGGCTCAGATATCAATGATGTGGTTGAAGACCTGCTTATCATTGCTGAAAAACGCATGAAAAAAAGATGTGACAATATCAGCGTAGTGGCGCTACGTTGGGAGGAAGAAACCACCACATCACCCACCTTGAGAGCAGACAGCGACAAGGAAATTGATCAGGAATTGCTTTGGCAACAAATAAAAGACCGCTCACGGCGAAAAAATAAATATAAATCTAATAATGGCGCACTCGCCACGGGCAACAAGATATCCAACGATACCAACACCTCGAATCGTGATGCCTTGCTTTCTCGAATCGAAGACCTGGAAGCTTTTGTAGATAGCATAGACGAGCAACTCTAAGACTCGATCTTCACAACCCGCGAAACAACGTCGCTCGGCGACACCCACTAACTCCCCCTGAAGGAAACCATTTAAATGCGACCCAGCACCCGATCTAATAATCAATTACGCGAAATTCGACTTACCCGTAACTACACAAAACACGCGGAAGGCGCGGTCCTGGTCGAATTCGGAGACACGCGAGTGCTTTGCACTGCCAGCACCGAGGAACGCGTCCCCCCTTTTCTAAAAGGCAAGGGGCAAGGCTGGATTACTGCCGAATACGGTATGTTGCCACGATCAACCGGCAGCCGTATGCGCCGAGAGGCGGCTAGTGGCAAACAATCGGGTCGCACCCAGGAAATCCAACGGCTCATAGGCCGATCTCTAAGGGCGGCAACCGACCTCAAGGCCTTGGGTGAGCGCACCATCACCATTGATTGTGATGTCATCCAGGCAGATGGTGGCACACGCACTGCGTCAATTACCGGTGGTTATGTTGCGTTGGTCGATGCTGTAAATAAACTCATCACCACTGGCGAATTAAAAGTATCCCCCATGCACCATTATGTCGCGTCCGTTTCCGCTGGTATCTATCAAGGTGAGGCGGTTTTAGACCTGGACTATCCTGAAGACTCTACCGCTGAAACGGATATGAACTTTGTCATGGACGGCGACGACAAATTTATTGAGATTCAGGGCACTGCGGAAGGCGCGGCCTTTAGCATGGAAGAGATGCTGGTGATGACAGAACTCGCCCGAAACGGCATCCGGCAGTTGATACAGCACCAACGCGATACGCTTGAAGGGTAGTCATGGCGACGCGTATTTTGTTGGCCAGTGGCAACCCAGGGAAACTCCGCGAGATAAACACCCTGCTAAAGGGTGCTGCGATCAGCGTGGCCTCCCAAGCGGAGTTTGGCGTACCGGATGTCGAGGAAACCGGTCTTAGCTTTGTGGAAAACGCCATCATCAAGGCCCGCAATGGGGCCGAACATACGGACTTACCCACTATAGCCGATGACTCGGGGCTAGAAGTCGATGCCTTGGCGGGAGCACCGGGCATCTATTCAGCACGCTACGCCGGCAGTGGCGCCTCCGATGCCGACAATCTCAACAAGCTTCTGGTTGAACTGGAAGGTATAGAGGAATCTGCACGTACGGCACGTTTTCAATGTGTCATGGTCTACTTACGCGGCCCCAACGACCCAACACCTTTGATCTGCCAAGGCGCCTGGGAAGGACGCATACTGACCCAAGCACAGGGTCAAAATGGATTTGGTTACGACCCGGTCTTTTATGTCCCAACCCATAAATGTTCCGCCGCAGAACTGCCTGATGATGAAAAAAACAGACTAAGCCATCGCGGTATTGCGCTAAGGGCGCTAATCAACCAATTGACTTCGCAACAATAGAATCAAAAAAATAGTTCCATGCAACACTTCACCACAGAGGACACGGAGGTCACAGAGTAGTAACGCATTTTTCCCTCTGTGACCTCCGTGTCCTCTGTGGTGAATAAGCACAATACGAAAGAAGCATTACCAAAATTCAAGCACCATGGGCCTGGGCTTCATCTTCAGGCCCGGCTTCATCCTCGCCCTCGTCCTCCAACAAACTCAGCTCAGTGGCGCCAGAAGGTTTACTTCTCTTGCTGGCAAGATTAAATTTAACCTTCAGGTTATTCGGGGAATCCGCATTGCGTAGCGCCTCTTCCTTGCTGATCCGGCCCTCCTGGCACATCTTGAACAGAGCCGAATCAAAGGTCTGCATCCCAAGATTTTCTGATTTGTTCATCACCTCACGAATTTCCGCGATATCGCCACGCCGGATCATATCGCGCACCAAAGGCGTGCCTAACAGGACCTCAACCACCGCTGCCCGCTTACCGTCAATGGTGGGTAATAGGCGTTGCGACACAAAGGCCTGCAAGTTCAAGGATAAATCCAACAACAATTGATTGCGACGTTCTTCCGGGAAAAAATTAATGATTCGATCCAGGGCCTGGTTGGCATTGTTGGCATGCAGAGTGGAGATGGCGAGGTGCCCGGTCTCGGCAAAGGCGATGGCATGCTCCATGGTCTCTTTATCCCGCACTTCGCCGATGAGAATAACATCCGGCGCCTGGCGCAAGGCATTTTTCAGGGCATCCTCATAACAATCCGTATCCACCCCCACTTCGCGCTGATTCACGACACACTTTTTATGTTTATGGACGAACTCAATCGGATCTTCAATGGTGATGATATGACCAGAACTGTGCGTGTTTCGATAGTCAATAAGAGAGGCCAATGACGTCGACTTGCCTGAACCGGTAGCCCCCACAAACAAAACCAGGCCCCGCTTAGCCATAATCACCTTGGTCAGGGTCGGTGGCAATCCCAGGGCCTCAAAATGAGGGATATCAATCTTGATATTGCGCACCACCATGGAGACTTCATTGCGCTGCTTGAAGATATTGACGCGGAAGCGGCCTACATTCGACTCCGAGATGGCCAGGTTCATTTCCGGTTTACGTTCAAATTGAGCGATCTGATCCTCATCCATTATCTTGTAGGCAATCTCCTTGATTTGCCCAGGTTCCAGCGCCTTCTGCTCTAAAGGTCGTAATACGCCTTCAAATTTTGCGCACGGCGGTGCGCCAGTGGACAAGTAAAGATCGGAGGCGTCCTTTGCCACCATCACCTTTAGATAGTCTTTAAACTCCAAGACGGCCTCCAGTTTGCTCGCGGGGTGAATATCACTGCTAAACGGGCTGTCGCGCCCAAAGCAGCACACACACTCTAGGGCACTTCTATTAATCCCCTCTCCCTCTAGGAGAGGGTTAGGGAGTCAACCAAGGATAACCTATTGATTCTAATGTCCCCTCATCCTCACCTTCTCCCTGAGGGAGAAGGAATTATCAATTAATAGAAGTGCCCTCTAGGGATACTCCAATAGATCCAGGGGAAATCTAATCGGAGCTTCCCTGAGTATAGGCACTATCGGCCCGATCTGGACGAAACTGAAGCGAGAAAAAGGCTTGAATTAGCTATCGGGCGTCCCTTTTTTCTGTAGACTGGCCAACGACACCTCGGCCTTTCCAGTCGGCGCAGGTTCATCGACATAGCTCGGCCGCATAACCATGCTATCCCCGGCCTCTTCGGCGATCTCACGCTCACGCCCGGAGATCAACACCAGACACTGGCGCAGATCCTCTATAGTGGCCTCGCTCAAGGGATGTTTGAGACCCGGCTGGGTAGCGGTATCCTTGATGACATTGGTCACCGCCAATTTCACCGCCCGAAGGACACGGCTTTCTTTGGATAGATCGGTGTTGCTCATAAATAGACCCTCAAATCTTCTGCCAAACAATGATTCTCTACCTTCTCTTTATGCCGATTGACCGAAGCTGTCAAATGATGGCGTCTCCCCGGACCTTGATCACCTTCAAGCTTGGTTATCAGCAAGTGATGACATAAGCTTAGCAATAAACTCATTTAGTCATACCCCATGAATACTGATTTGGAGAGCACAAAACCCCAGGCCTTACTGTTGATTAGTAGTGGCTGCAACGTGTGTCCATCGGTGCTTCAGGCGCTATGTGATTTGCTCAAGGAAGGGCTTATCGCAAGCCTAGAGACCATCAACCTCAGCATTGTCCCCAAAGCCGCAACTCGATACGACGCCAGGACCGTCCCCTGGATCCGTATAGGCGAATATGAATTAGAAGGCCGACACAGCCCCTCGGAACTGCGCCTGTGGGCAGAACGCAGTAATCACGATTCCGGCTGGTCGTACTATTTCACCTATCTTATAGAAAATAGTCAGCGCCACAAGGTGACAGAAAAGATTGGTCAAAAAGAAAACTTGATCAATGTGCTCATTGACCTACTGGGCAACACGGAGACAGATTTTGGAGTACGTCTTGGCATTGATGCCATATTCGAGGATCTCGCTGGATCGTCAAGCCTAAAAACTGCCATCGGCGCCCTGGTATCACTCAGCCATCACCCTGAGGCGCGAATACGTTGTGATGCGCTGCACTATCTGGCACTGACCCATAGCGACGAAGTGGTCCCTGCTCTCAAGGACGGCACCCAGGACGACGATTTGCAAGTTCGAGAGTCGGCGAGCGATGCCCTCCAATCTCTCTTACGAAAAGACTAAAATAGCCTAGGGAAATTCTGATTAATTCGTCATTCCGGCCGTAGCGAAGCGAAGAGCCGGAATCCAGGGTAGTAATATCAATATATTACTGGATTCCCGCTTTCGCGGGAATAACCGGGCTGGAATTAGTCAGAGGTTCCCTAGGGAAGTTCTGATTAATTAAACTTGAGCCGCCAAGCCAACAGACTGTTGATTCTAAAAATCAAATGGGTGGTGTTCTTGGCGTCTTGGCGGTTGAGCGTATTATTCAGAGATTCTCTAGACACCCCGCTTCTCCAAAATACCGCGCAACGACTGATCCGAAAAATGCTTACTCAATACTTGTTCCATTTGCGCCATCACTGCCTGTGCCGATGAGGTCATCTTTTTGTGCCCACAGCCCTCGGACCCATAGGTGGTAACCGATCTTAGGGCATCCAGCACTTCGGCAACACTGATGGCGCCGAGGTCACGCCCTGGCAAATAGGTCACGGGGTCCTGGCTGGTCTCCCTGACCAAACCCCGCTCCACCAAACTCTGAAGAACCTCTTCCAGATTTGCGCTTGGTACTGCCAGTGTATGGCGTAAATTCTCCAAGCTAAGAGGGGGCGTCCCGTGTAAATGACTATCACCGATCAGAAGCATCATGCTAAGCCCTAAGCCCTCTCGATAATAATGGCTTAGCGCCTGATCGTAGGACTCAGGCGTCACAAACTCTGAGTTTTGGTGATAAAACGTTATCTGTGCCCCAATCAGCAGGATCAACCAACTCACATACAACCAGATTAGAAATAGAATCATTACCGCGAAACCGGAATAGATTACCTCGTATCTCACCGAAGAAACGACAAAAGATGCAAACCCCCATCCCACAAACTCCCATAACACACCGGCAATGATTCCACCGAGCACAGCCGAAGCTAATCTCACTTTGGTATGTGGCACAAACATATAGATAAAGGCAAATACAGTACACACCAATACATAAGGTAAAACACGCCCACTAAAGTGCGCCAAGGTGCCAATAAATTCTACCGACAGTAATGCTTGAACCCCTGCAGTACTTATCACTGACGCGGCAATGCCTAAGGCAGTAAACACCAGCAGGGGGCCAATTAGAATGACTATTAAGTAGCCACTGAATGTTCGACCCAGGCCCTGGGCTCGCCGACTCCGCCAAATGAAATTAAAGCTGTCTTCAACCTTTTGAATAAGCGATACGCTGGTATAGACCAGCAACAATAGCCCGATTGACCCCAACACCCCGACCTTGATGTTGTCCACAAAGCCAATAATATTCTTTGTGATGGTCTCCCCTTGGGCCCCCAGGGGCTGCAAGAAACTGGCAAGAAGGGGTTCAACCTGATTGTGCACACCAAAACCCTTTAATACAGAGAAACTCAGCGCCAACAGGGGGACGATTGCCAATAAGGTAGTGTACACCAGGCCCATGGCGCGCAGAGTTAAATGCCCCTTATGCAGGTCCCGCAATAACACATAGAGCAATCGGGCTGGAGGCAACACCATCCTGGAATACCAAACCGGTGCTGTTGGGTTTTCCCATAACAGCTTGATGGCCGTGCGCTTGACGTAGTTCGCCACTAAATCCATAGCATCCTGCCTGTATAGTCTAAATTGAGACGCTAAAAATAAGTCGTCCTACTGGGTGCATTTTGGACTGAATATCACAAAAATAATACTTTTCCTCCCAAGCAGCGCATCCAGGGTCCATAATATACCTTCCACCCGAGCCTGGATGCGTCTAATGGATGAAATCATAAAGCTGGAATTGCTGGCGATGGAAGTCAGCGATTGCCGTCTCTGTGAGGCCCATGGCATGGCGCTCAATCACCTGCCTGCCATTCACAGAGGCGACTGTGCCCCTATGATTGTCATCGGCACACAACCAGAAAAAGCAGACTTGCATTCGCGGCAATTATTTTCCGGCTCGGCTGGAAAACGTATGATGAATTGGCTGGTTCGAGCAGGTGTAGGCAAAGAAGTTGAAGATGTTCTCGCCCGGATCTACTTCACCACCCTGAGTAAATGTCACACCGCCTCTGGCCGTGACCTCAATCAAGCGATCGGGCACTGCTCCTTTTTTATAGAACGCGAGTTAAAGCTTGTCGCACCCAGAATCTGCGTCACCTTGGGGAAAGAACCCTTAGACCGGCTATTTCGCTACGTCGGCACACTGGAGGATGTAGTGGGCGGAGAGTGGACCGAAACAGAACTGGGTAGTCACATGTTTCCCATTCTACCCGATGGGTGCCGCATCATCCCCTTACCCAAACCCTCTTCCGCCCTTATGTGGGCAAAGGACGTTGGCCGTGCCGAGCGCCTGGATCAGGCATTGGTATTAATAGACAAATTGTTTAATAAATAAAAATTACAACGACTTTGTATCTCAATTACCAATGGATTCTGAAAAGTCACTCTCTATCCTATTGCCGTTTCGGGATGCAGCCAACACCCTGGCCGAGTGTTTTCAGTCCATAGCCAGACAGACATTTGGCGGTTTTGAAATCATCGCCATAGACGACCACTCTACAGACGGTTCAACGGAGCTTGTACGGAAACTCGCAAGATCGGATGACCGCATTCGGCTGATTCCGAACAAAGAACAAGGCCTGGTACCGGCTCTCAATCTTGGGCTGAAACTTGCGCACTCTTCCCTGGTCGCGCGCATGGATGCAGATGACCTCATGCACCCGCAACGCCTGCGGATGCAATACGACTATCTGCAACAACACCCTCGCTGCGACCTGGTCTCGTGCCAGGTTCGGGGCATCCCCGAAGATGGGATTGGCGCGGGCTACACAGCCTATCTCCAATGGCAAAATAGCTGTCTGAACCACCAGGACATCGCCAACGAAATCTACTGGGAATCCCCCCTGGCCCACCCTTCAGTGATGTTTAGAAAGGATGTTGTATTAAAACTGGGAGGCTATGGTGACGGCATGTTCCCCGAGGACTACGATCTGTGGTTACGCATGATCCAGGCCGGTTGTCTGTTTCATAAACTGGATAGCGTATTGCTGGACTGGCGGGATCATGGCTTACGCGCTTCACGCACCCAAGGTCGATATTCCCGTAGCGCCTTCGACAGGCTACGTGCCAAATTTCTCGCACAAGATCCACGCCTGCAACAAGGTCGGCCACTGGTGATCTGGGGCGCAGGCCTCAAGACCCGCAAGCGCACCCGGCTTTTACTGGAATGCGGCTATACCGCCACCGCCTGGGTCGACATCGACCCACGGAAAATGGGTAACCGCATCGCCGATGCCCCGGTGATCTCCCCCGAAGCCGCCAAAGACATTGCCGATGCCTTTGTGCTCAGCTACGTCACCAACCACGGTGCAAGGGAATTGATCGCCCGGCAGTTACAGGCCATGGGCATGGAACGGGGTCAGGATTATTTAATGGTGGGATAAATGTATTAATCTTTGCCGTTAAGACGCAAAGCCGCGAAGAATTAGAGCCAAAGAAAAAACGCAGAGATCACCAAGGCGAAGAGGACGCGGAGTCATGAAGAAAGGGGTCAAGACACTTGCTTCATAATACTTGGTGACCTATACCCCCAATCTTTTAGATACAAAACCTGAAGCACTGGATGGAAGGCCGATCCATGTAACCCCATTTCATTTTTTTAATTCCTTTATTAAGGTCTGACTTATTTTGTTAGGCGCCCTATTGGGCGGGTTATCTGCATTGCCGATGGAAACCCCGACACGCGAAATACGCGCGCATTCTAGCTTCGCGTTATGTGGCTTGACAGTTCCTATCGATGGATATAGCGTAATACGATTACGCTATCGATAAGAAATATATCATGATCTCTGTAACAGTTTCACCAATAATATCAGGTAGTTATTCCAAAATCAGTCCGTGAGTCAATGGGAATTGTTTCTGGCCAGAAGATACAAATTTTGACTTATCAAAACCGTATTGAACTAATTCCTATCCAGCCCATGAAAAAAATGAGAGGTTTCTTGAAGGGAATAAATACCAGCGTAAAGAGAGATAAGGACAGGGTATGAATGTCGTAGATTCATCGGCATGGTTATCATACTTTTCATGTGACAAGAATGCCGGCACATTTGCGAAACCCATAGAAGCCATTGATGGATTATTGGTTCCAATTATTACTCTTATCGAAGTATTTAAATGCGTTATGCGCCAGAGGGGAGAAGATGTGGCGTTAGCAGCAGTTGCTCATATGAAGCAAGGAAAAGTCATTCTACTTGACGCTGTCTTGGCTATAGATGTGGCTGTTTATGACCTAAAATATAAATTACCGTTGGCAGACAGCATCATATATGCAACGGCAAAAAAGTTCAGCGCTATAATTTGGACCCAAGATACGGATTTTAAGGCGTTACCTAATGTAAAATACTTCCAGAAGGTAAAAGCCACATAACCAATCATCCGGACCGATGCAAAAAATCGGCACGGTTCAATTCAATCGATATGAACACTGTCCGGGATATAAATATCCAACTCCTACGGCCCATGAAAGAATCGGATATCCCCGAGGTGGTGGCCATCGAGAAGCGCGCCTATTTTCAGGCTTGGAATAAAGCTTTCTTCCGCTCCTGCGTGCGGGCCGGCTTTTCCTGCTGGGTACTGGAACAGGATGACGTTATCTGCGGCTACGGCGTGATGTCACTGAAAGAAAAGAAGGTACGCATCATGAATCTCTGTGTACGGCCCGACTGCCAGACCCAGGGTCTGGGGCGCAGGATACTCTCACACCTGCTGGAGCAGGCCCGTCGCAGCGACGCCGAAACTGTAGAACTGGAAGTGCGTCCCTCCAACCACACGGCGCTCAAACTATATAAGTCCATGGGATTTTCCGACGCAGGGGTGCAATACACCTATTATCTAACCCGCACGGGATGGGAGGATGCCGTGACCATGGCCCTATCTTTAAAAAATACTGCTATGGCCCACTAAATCCGTCCTTTGCGTCTTAGCGACTCAACGAAAAGTACTCTATTAGAATTCCTCATTGACATGCAGGATGCACTCATACTGCGAAAGCCATGGACCTCAGTATACCCCGAGGGGGGTACTAAAAAGAGCCCCCTTTGGGGTGTGGCCGAGAGCAATGCTACTCAGAATAACGGTTCAAGGCACACATTCCTTGCCTTCATACACGGCCATGATGGACTTGAGCTCCACCAATACTTCCTGTAATTCTTTGGGAGTCAAATGCTCAGTACCACCTATGGCCTTCTCCGATTCCAGGTCTTGGATAGACTGTGTCACCTCCCGGCATCCCTGGCTACAAAGAAGATCGATACACTTTAGTACGGTTTCGCTATGGTCCACGATAAACCTCTACTGAACTGCGATTCTAATCCGACGGGGTTCACTGCATTTTTTATTAACACTTCACCCAACAGACTACAGAAAAATTCTGGGCGGGAACTATTCACAACCATTGGAGGCATACAACTAAAGCAAAAAGGGCCGGGGCATGTGAAGATCACGCTCACCTACGGCCCTTACCCTTAGCAATCGATTATTTGGCCTGCTTAATCATATAAGCGACCGAGTTTTTTAAATCGCCGTCGGAACAACTTGCACAACCACCTCGCGGCGGCATAGCTCCCTTACCCTTCGCGACAGTTTGCATAATCACATCGGCGCCTTTGGCAATCCGTGGCGCCCAGGCTACCTTGTCTCCAAGCTTGGGCGCACCGGCCACGCCGGCGGCATGACAGGAAGCGCAACTGCTGTCATAGATCGACTTACCAGCAACCGCGTCACCCATAGGACTAACAGCAGGCTTGGATGAGGCCACGGAAGCCGCTGGTGCCGAGGTCGTTGGTGCCGAGGTCGTTGGTGCCGAGGTCGTTGGTGCCGAGGTCGTTGGTGCCGGGGCCACTGGTGCCGGGGTCACCGGGGCTGGGGCTGGCGCTGCCGGAGCTGGAACCGCAGGTGCCGGAGCAACCTCGTTGGCGTCATCCTTTCCACAACCATATAGAGCGAGCGCAATCGCCAGCATCAATACTAACCGGGTCAATGGTAAACGTATGATTTGTGACATGATAATTTCTCCCTATGATTAGCCAGAAAATTGTGCCTAAATTGACAGTGAAGCATTTTCCGCCAGGAAAATAGGAAAATCAACCCTACTTGAATTTATTGATCTGCCTTTGATTTTCGAGTAGTAGCAATTTATCCTGAACTTCCTTGACTGTTACTTCGCCTTCTTTTCTCCCGGCTTCTTGGAATTATTATTGGTACGTCGTTCATGGAAGTGCTTAACACCTGTTTTAGCATGCATATCGAGTTTACCATCCAACTTGGCGCCTTCGGCAACGGCAATCTCAGGTGCCGCCAGATTGCCCTTCACCACCGCAGTCGCCACCAGTTCTAATTTTTTTCTGGCAACGATATCACCATCTATGGTTCCTGCAACAATGACATTGGCTGCCGTTATCGACCCTTCCCAATGGCCCCCTTCTCCCACAATAATGGTATTTTTGAGGTCGCATTCTCCAATTACCTTACCGCGAACCATGTAATTGTCGGAACCCGTAAACTTTCCGATGAAGGTACTCTCGGGGCCAATCAATGTGAAAATATCCCCGGTTTTATCTAAGGTTCTGCGCTGCATAATACCTCCCGTCTGTCTGTTTCATCTATGTTAGGTGATGGCGGGCTGTTTTGTCCCTGGACCTGGTCAGTGAAGTCCCATCTGATGGTTATAACGGCAACCAGAGTGAATATCTTAACCAACATGCAGGCCATAGGCGAGGCGCCATGGGCTAAACTGCTTAAAAATGAGTCACTTTGGCTTCGTCTGGGCCTTATATTCGCCGTCATGACCCTCCCAGCAAGAATAACGCTTACTGGCGGTTTTCCAATCTGGGTTGTTTGTCCCCATCTTTACCAGGGCGCGCAAATCATCTAAATTGGATCACACTTAAAACAAATGGGTTTTACCACCCCCGTTCGCAGCACATTTTCAATGAACATGAAAACAATTATCTTTTACCGCAGCATCACAGGCTTGTTTGCCGTGATGGCCCTATGGACCCTGACATCCTGTTCTCCCGAACAGCCACCGGAGGTGCAACTACGCACTCTGGTGGACAAAGGAGAACTAGCGGCGGAGAGGCGTGAATTGGGGCCACTAAGGCAGCTGATCTCAGAGCACTACGGTGATGAACGGGGCTACGACAAGAAACAAATAGTCGGTATGGTACGTTTCTATCTGCTCGGCCATCAAAAAATCCACCTGCTGACAAAAATCAGCGGTATAGATATCATTGACGACAAGCGTTCGCAACTCACCGTATTTGCCGCCATGAGCGGCAAACCCATCTCCGGCGCCCAGAACCTGATCAGTATTAAAGCCAAACTCATGCGCTTTGACATAAGTTTTGCGAAAGAGGGTAACGATTGGAAGGTCATAACCGCAGTATGGCGGCAGGCCCAGATCGACGATTTTTTGTAAGGGCCTTTACTGCATTGTCTGGCCGTAACCATCGGGGCATTCCGAAATACGCACTGGACCGTCGCTGGGTATCTAAGGGGTCGGGGGAAGATAGAGGCATTTCGTATATCTCATAATCCCCCGACCCCAAAAAAAGCTGGCTTTTTCCCATCTGTGCCCGTATAGTCGCGCCTCTTCACCGGCCAAGGCCGGTAAGTGTAACGTTTCTGACCCTCCTCGTGTTTTTTCATCACTAGTAATCTGGTTAGCAACGTGGGGCCAAGTGCCTGATGTGGATTATTGCGTCAGCCCAGGGCCCATAAGTGAACCAGGTCGAGTGATACCCTTTGGGCATCCCGCCCACGTTCGTATTTATAAACTCAAATTGTCTGTTGATGCTTCGACAGACAGAGGTATTGTTTTGTCATTTAATAAACTAAATCTACACCCCAATCTACTCAAGGCCATTAACACATGCGGATTTGATCAACCCACGGATATCCAACGCCAAGCCATTCCCGTGGTACTCTCCGGACGCGACCTGATGGCCTCGGCCCAGACCGGCACCGGTAAAACCGCTGCATTCGTACTGCCGGCGTTACAGCAATTACTTACCCCCACAAGCAAAAAAGGCAGGGGGCCACGGGTATTGGTGCTCACACCCACACGTGAACTTGCCATACAAGTAAACGAAAACATTCGTCAGTTCAGCCGCTTCTCCAGGTTCACCACCGGTACCGTCGTGGGCGGCATGCCCTACCCGCCGCAGAATAGAATGCTGCGTAACCCGCTGGACTTGCTGGTGGCCACACCCGGCCGTCTGATGGACCACATGCAACAGGGCCGTGTCGATTATTCACGCCTGGAGATGCTGGTGCTGGATGAGGCCGATCGCATGCTCGACATGGGCTTCATCAATGCAGTCAAAACCATTGCCAAGGCCATGCCAACAACGCGCCAGACGCTGCTGTTTTCTGCCACCCTTGAAGGCGATATATTGAAGATCGCCAAGCAAATCCTGAATGATCCAGTGAGCATTAAGCTTGCGACCAACCATGACCGCCATGCCTCCATTACCCAGCATGCACACCGAGTCGATGACACCCAGCACAAGCACAATCTGCTTTCACACTACGCCAGCGACGCGGCACTGAAACAGGCGGTCATTTTCACCGCCACCAAGCGTGGTGCCGATCGTCTGTCGAAACGACTGACGGCAAACGGTCACACCAGTGCTGCCCTGCACGGCGATATGAGTCAGAACAAGCGTAAACGCACGGTCGATAACATGCGTCGCGGTAAGATCCGTTTGTTGGTCGCCACCGATGTCGCCGCGCGAGGTCTTGATATCAAGGGCATCAGTCATGTGATCAATTTCGACATGCCCATGGTGGCCGAAGATTATATACACCGCATTGGTCGTACCGGCCGCGCCGGTGCCAAGGGCACTGCAATCTCATTGGTGGTGCCGGACGACCACCGCAAACTCGCGGATATCAAGCGCCTCACCGGCAATGATCTCAACTGGTCGGTGATTGAGGGCCTGGAACCGACTCGCAGAGAACCGAGCCGTGGACGTTCACGTCCTGGCGGGGGAAATGGGGCACGCTCTGGCAATAAGGCCGGGGGTCAATATCATGCCAAGCCTGGCTCGCGGGATAGTCGATCAAGAAACAAACCGGGTCAACGTCGACGCAAATTTAATCCTAACAGTAATGGCAACAGCAACGGTAATGTCCGGCACCGCTCACAGCCTGTGTTAGGCTGACAGGCATAGACTAGCAGCCCCGGCTTTCTGAAAGGAAGTCGGGGCTTTTTGTTGGCCTATGGGTGACAAGAAAATACTACACTGACCACCCCTTTGATTTGATTGGCACTCAACTCTTGAGCCGATATCCCGTTTTAAATATCCACCCTATGGCTGCGAGGCACAGCAACATAAAAAAGCAAATCATGCCTACGCTGATCACGACATTGACGTCGGCGACACCGTAAAAACTCCAACGGAAACCACTGATCAGGTAAACCACAGGATTGAATAACGTAATCGTCTGCCAGAATGGTGGCAGCATATTGATTGAATAAAATGCACCGCCCAGGAAAGTCAGTGGCATAACGACCATCATGGGAATAATCTGTAACTTCTGAAAGTCATCTGCCCATAAGCCAATGACGAAACCAAACAGGCTGAAGGTGATGGCAGTCAATAATAAAAACCCAATCATCCATAGCGGATGTGCGATCTCGTAGTCCACAAACAGCCGCGCCGTAATGAGGATCAACAACCCGAGGATAACCGACTTGGAAGCGGCTGCACCGACATAACCAAGAACGATCTCGAGAGGAGATACCGGTGCCGACAATATTTCGTAGATCGTACCCGAGAACTTTGGAAAATAGATGCCAAACGAAGCATTGGAAATGCTCTCACTCAACAGTGACAGCATCAGCAGGCCGGGGATAATAAATGACGCGTAGCTTATTCCGTCGATCTCACCCATACGTGAGCCGATGGCTGCCCCAAAGACCACGAAATACAGCGAGGTCGAGAGGATCGGTGTCGCAATGCTCTGCATTAAAGTGCGCCAGGCACGGGCCATTTCAAACACATAAATCGCGCGAACGGCATGGATATTCATGTCTTTTCTCTCACCAGGTTAACAAAGATATCTTCCAGAGAGCTTTGACTGGAATGGAGGTCCTTAAAATCAATTCCGTGTTGGCCCAGATGACGTAACAATTCGGAGATACCCGTGCGCTCTTTCTGGGCATCGAAGGTATAAATAAGTGCATTGCCGTCTGCGGATAATTCCAATGGATGGCCGTCAAGCTCAGCGGGGATACTGCTCAATGGATGCTGCAGGGTCAGCGTCAATTGCTTTTTCCCCAACTTGTTCATCAGCACGGCCTTGTCTTCGACCACACCAATCTTTCCCTCGTTAATGACGCCAATACGATCAGCCATCTCTTCGGCTTCATTGATGTAGTGCGTGGTCAGAATGATGGTGACACCACTTTCGCGTAACCCCCGAACCATCTCCCACATATCATGTCGCAACTCAACGTCGACGCCGGCGGTCGGCTCATCAAGGAACAGGATCGAAGGCTCGTGCACCAATGCCTTGGCAATCAACACTCGGCGCTTCATGCCACCCGATAGCGCCATGATCTTCTCCTTGCGCTTGTCCCACAACGAGAGGTCGCGCAATATTTTTTCGATCAAGCTTGAGTTGGGCGGTTTACCGAACAGCCCACGGCTAAAATTCATCGTCACCAAAACGTTTTCGAAGGTGGCGGTAGCGAGTTCCTGTGGCACCAGACCGATCTTCGATCGCGCCGCGCGGTAATCTGAAAGGATGTCATGGCCATCTACCGACACCACACCCTCGCTGGGCGTTACGATACCGCAGATAATGCTGATCAGGGTGGTCTTACCGGCCCCATTCGGACCCAACAGGCCGAAGATTTCTCCACGACGGATGTCCAGATTGACGTTGTCGAGTGCCCGCAGGCCCGAAGCATAGGTCTTGGTGAGATTCCTGACTGATATAATGGGCTCCACACAGCCTCCATAGTGGTGAAAATGGGTCAGTAGTTACTAAAGGGCACGAAAGTTAGCTGAATCTATGCGACAATGCACACATAAAAGCCATATACATTAACACCCACTACTATAATAGTTCGCCTGGGTGGAGCGTCGATAGTAAGATAAATGGAGGAATACATGGACCGGAAGATACTCTTTCGATTGCTGGCAGTTCTGCTACTGTCCATAGTGACATCGAATTTTATCTACGCAAGTGAAAACTGCCAAAAATTTCCACCACCGAGTAACTACAAACCCAGCCATAACGCCTATCGACTCAACATGAACCCAGAACTGAAGGTGGCCATCCAAACAGGGACTTTAGAATCCGGCCCTTGCAAGTGGCAGAAAACCTACTGGCAAGTAGTTTCAGACCGGGAACACTTCAAACACCTCAATTTCCCAGCCGGCATAGAATTGGATTTTAAGAAAATAAAAACCCGCCGAGATAAAATACAAAAATACATCGTCTTCAGCGCCACCACAAAGGGCCGCTTCAAAGGCCGTTTAAAGATTCCCAACTCTCTAAAACCAGGCAGGGAATACTGGTGGCGGGCGGCTCTAAGTTACGCACTACCGGCCCATACCAGCGGGTCACCCTTAACTGGCCACATACCCCAGTATACGGCCTACAGTAAACCCACACTGTTTACGACCACCTTTGTTAAAAACGGAAAGTGTATCGCCATGCCCACACCTTATATCGGCGAGCCCCATAGCGGTATAACCACGAGCATAACGCCCACACTAAAAATTCTGGATAACACCAATCCGGGTGTTGGCGTGGACTCACCCTGTATACTGGCTCAGGTTGAATGGCAGGTGGCCAATAGATCAACGTTTAAGGCCCAGGAAATCATTGCCTCAGGCTCCACCTCGCCAAAAGAATCCAATGGCGCCCACTACGTGTATAAGGTACCGCCCGGCACGCTTAAAAAGTCCAGTACGACCTACTACTGGCGTGCCCGTGTAATTGGTAAGCAGGCTAGAGGTTCCACGGTCAAAATCTTCTCACCGTGGACATCACCGGCCAATTTCAGGTCGCCCAACTTCAAGCCGTTGACCATGCGCACCTGCCCAGGCCTGAACGCACCAATACACACCCAACCGGCAGACGGTAGCCGCGTCTCTCTCTCACCAAATCTGAAAGTGGCTACGCGGGGTCTATCACCGGGTTGCAGTTGGGATCAGACCGCCTGGCAGATACTCGATGCTACCAACGGCGACTACATCCATCAGACCGGCTTTACCGGTGAGCGTTATTCCATCACCGTGCCGGCAGGCAAACTAAAACCCGGCCACAAATACATCTGGCGGACAAAGATTAAGGCCCTGGGTAAGGGACCTGGGCGCAGTGATGTGACTTCCGGCTGGTCCCTGGAGACCCGTTTTAGCACCCAATAAGAACCGGGCCGGAGGTCGATGGCAGTTATTCACCTCCGGCCCGAATGGCACTTACTTAAGTCAAAATCACCGTCATTCCGGGCGAAGTGAAGCGGAGACCCGGAATCCAGAGTGTCTAAAACATGCATTTTCTGGATTCCCGCCTACGCGGGAATGACGGCATTTACTGCATCATGGGGCTTAAGTAAGTGCCATTCACCTCCGGCCCCTTTAAGTTTTTACGTCTTAACATACACTTGGCTCAACCACACCAGGTTATGATCTTGATACTGTTTGCTAAAACCTGCCCCGGTAATCCATTTTTCAACCATCCTTGGATCATGCACATAGGGGCGAAAATCGGAACGAACAATCTTCATCGCCCCTGCCATGACACCCATTATGGCGCGGACATACCAGCGATCACGGGGATAGGTCAAGGCATAGACACGATTGGTTTTACTTAAGGTCCCATGAACCAGACCATCGGCATCGGGATAACAACACACCACCTTGTCCAGCACCGTCACATCGGCGTCTGACAGGGAATCGGATATTTCCATAAAATCGCCCAGTATATATTGGGTTCTATCCGCAAGGCTTCTATCCTGCGCCCAGTGACGCGCCTCATCGATCATCTTCGGCGCCAGATCAACACCCACTGCGGATCTTGCGCCCTGCTCCAACAAAGTCTGGTGCAAGTGACCCACCCCGCTACCAATTTCAAGCACTTTTGAACCCTGGTAACCCGCTTGCTCCAACCCTTTCATCAACTGCTTCTGGGATGGTTCAAATCCCTTTTTCTCAAAACGCTTGCGATACCGCCCGGCAAAAAATGAAAAGAAGCGACTCGCCGAGCGGGAATGTGGACAACAACAACTCATTTAGAACCTCCAAAAAAGGCCGGGGATAGACGCGAGAAATTCTCGACTACCTCCGGCCTCTCTGCTCGCCTGCCGCAAGGTATCTCTTGGCAGGTCAATAGCGTATGTATACGATCTTCGCCCTTGTTTTCAGCGACGCCTGCCCCGGTGACCCCTGGGCCGTTCTTCTTCGAATTTAACCTTCAAAAGATTGCCCTCAAACGACTTGCCGTCTAGCCCGGCAATAGCGGCGCGGGCCTCGTGGCCTTCCATCTCGAGAAAACCAAATCCTTTGCAACTGCCTGAAAACAGGTCTTTTATAAGCTTGATAGAACGTACCGTACCGAACTGAGAAAATAATTCCTGCAGGGATTCTTCGGTGGTGGTGGGCGGTAAACTGCCTACAAATAGTTTCTTCACTTTGAAGCTCCCCTTCTTACGTTGAAAAAGTAACCCCCGTGATATCCTGCGGGGGTTACCCGAGATTTCAAACTAACAGGCCATTTAGATCTGTACGTTTGTTGCCTGTGGGCCTTTGGGGCCATCTTCTACGTCGAAGGACACTTCCTGGCCCTCAGCCAGCGTACGGAAACCTTCGCTGGAGATGGCAGAATAATGAACAAATACGTCTTTGCTGCCATCGGCAGGAGTAATAAAGCCGAAGCCTTTGGATTCGTTAAACCATTTAACGGTTCCTGTTGCCATAATAATTACCTCATCAAATATTTATAAAGTTAATGTGTTACAAATCTTACGAGGCAATATACAGGAGAAAACTTCGAAAGAACTTCTGACAAAAACCAGGATAGATTGTAGCGACGCGTAGTTTAACCGGGTTTGTACCCAAAAACACTACGCACACCCCTCATATTGGGTATAAAAACGGCAATTCAAGGCCATTATCCGGCCTAAATCAGTGGATAACGGCCAAATATGGAGAGTAGGAGAAAATGGCCACGAGGGCTCAAACTCCGATGACCAAGTGCCGAATTTAGCTCAAGCCATCGGCAACTCAAGGACGGTTCACTCCCCCCCCCGTAGCTTGCTTTTTTAACTACTCCTGATAAATGGTTTCTCATACCCTTAAATCACCACTACATCTTAGGCCTCCAGATTGGCCGAGCATAGCAGTGTAGTCAGGGAGCGAAATTAACACTGGAACAATACCTGTCGGTACATTATTGTTAACATCAAGCATGTGGAAAATCATAGGAGCTTCGACCAGATGTATAAATTAGCCCTAACCTGTTCTCTCCTGTTGATAGTAATATTGACAGCCTGCTCTACGAATAGTGGCTCAACCAGTAGTGGCGGAGGCTCTACACCGCCGGTCAGCAGCACACCACCCAGTTCAGGAGATGGCGGCGCACCCGGCAGTGGCGCGCCCAGCACCAATGCCTTTGCCGGCACCTATTCTGGAACGGTTACATATACAGTAAACGGCCTTGGTATCTCGACTACGGACTCCGACTCCTTCACGGTTGTGATTGATGGAGATGGAAAAGTTTCGGTCAACGGAACTTACGCAGGCAGCCTGTCAGGCGATTCTTTTTCGATTTCGGCATCGGGCACCGAAACGGTCAATGGCATCACCTGCAGCGGGACCATCTCTGTTAATGGCGGCATCTCTGGTAACACCATTAACGGCGCATTCCCGCCCACTACTTTGGATTGCGGCGGACTCCCCTTGGAGTTTTCCGGCTCTTTTACCGCCACCAAAAATTGACCAGAGGCACCCTGCGGGAAGCAAGGGTGCCTGAATTTTAGGTCACGCTTCTCTCGTACTTCACTTATTCACCGACCGCCGCTGACCTTCTTGTCTGTCGCTGCTGGCACTTCCACGCCCCGACTATGCAGGTAATCCTCGTAATTGCCGCTAAAATTCACGACGCCTGTAGCACTCAGCTCGATAATACGGGTCGCCAAAGACGAAACGAATTCGCGGTCATGACTAACGAACAGCAGTGTGCCGGGATAGTTCTCTAATGCAGTATTGAGCGACTCGATGGATTCCATATCCAGGTGGTTGGTGGGTTCATCCATAACCAGGATGTTGGATTTTTGCATCATCAGTTTGCCGAACAGCATGCGACCTTGTTCACCGCCAGAGATAATCTTAACCGATTTGTCGATGTCACCCCGGGAAAATAATAGCTTTCCCAATATAGCGCGCACCGCCTGTTCATCGTCACTGGGCTGTTTCCACTGGCTCATCCAGTCGAATAGACTTTGGTCCTGAGCAAAGTCCTCTACATGATCCTGGGCGAAGTACCCGATATTGGCGTTATCCGACCATTTGATTTTACCGTTTTGGAGCTGCATCTGATTAACCAGCGTACGCAGCAATGTGGTCTTGCCGATGCCGTTTGGGCCGATGATTGCGACGCGTTCACCGACTTCGATGGTCATGTCGAGACCGCTGAACAACGGGGTATCATTATAACCCTGGACCAGCCCCTTTACCTCCAGCGCCAAACGATAGAGCTTCTTGTCCTGGGTGAATCGGATGAACGGATTAACGCGACTTGATGGCTTGATGTCTTCAAGTTTGATCTTCTCGATCTGTTTGGCGCGGGAGGTCGCCTGCTTGGCCTTGGAGGCGTTGGCAGAGAAACGGCTGACAAAACTTTGCAACTCGGCAATCTGGGCCTTTTTTTTGGCATTGTCGGCATATTGCTGATCGCGCACCAAAGTAGACGCGGTCATGTACTCATCATAGTTGCCCGGGTAGACGCGCAACTCGCCGTAGTCAAGATCGGCCATGTGGGTGCAGACACGATTTAGAAAGTGCCGATCATGAGAGATAATGACCATGGTGCTGTTGCGTTCGTTAAGTACTTCTTCAAGCCAACGGATGGTATTGATATCCAAGTTATTAGTCGGTTCGTCGAGCAACATGATATCAGGACCGGCGAACAGCGCTTGTGCCAACAGCACCCGCAACTTCCAGCCTGGTGCTACAGCGCTCATAGGCCCGGTGTGCTGCTCAATAGGAATGTCCACGCCGAACAATAGCTCACCAGCACGGGCCTCAGCGGTGTAGCCGTCCAACTCGGCAAACTCCACCTCTAAATTAGCGACTTCCATCCCCTCGGATTCACTCATCTCGGCAAGACCATAAATGCGGTCACGTTCCTGCTTCACGGCCCAGAGCCGTGCGTGCCCCATAATAACGGTGTCGATCACCCTGTAACTCTCAAAGGCAAACTGGTCCTGCTGCAGAATGCCGATACGCTCATTGGGGTCGATGGAGACATTTCCCGCAGTGGACTCCAGATCGCCCCCAAGGATCTTCATCAGCGTGGACTTGCCGCAACCGTTGGCGCCGATCAGGCCGTAACGATTGCCATTACCGAATTTGACTGAGATGTTCTCGAACAGGGGCTTGGCCCCGAACTGCATGGTGATATTGGCGGTAGCTAACACGGTGTAAATCCAAAGTGGTGGCGATGAAAAGCGCGGCATTGTCTCACAGATTACACCCCACCGCGACGCTCCTGTTCGGGCAGGGAGAGCCCCTCAGACAATCACTGAATCACTCCGTCATCGCGGTTGTTTCCAAGGGCTCCTGGCAGTGGCACCCATCATGGCCTCTTTCGCCTTTTTCACGCGAATCTTACTTCCACCCACATCTTGAGCATTAAGCGCCTGAATGGCCTCCTTGGCCTCGTCCGCACGGGGCATATCGACAAAACCAAAACCCTTAGACTCCCCTGTGGCCTTATCCATTACCAAATTACAGTAGCGCACACCCCCATAGGCCTTGAACAAGGCCAGCACCTCCGCTTGCGTCGTTTCACGAGACAAATTACGCACCAGAATTTTCATAATCACACCTAACTGTAAGTTCCAGGTAGTATACGTAAATTCCACCCTTTCTCGACCTCGCATCTAACCCAATCATTGCATAAATCGTCCCATGTAGGTCGGTCTTGATGTGCGGGATGTACGAGTACCCGACCTACAAGCGAACGTCATTCAGAGTCTGTTTGGCAAATGGGCTTGACAAACTAGGACAAGCGTATTACTTTTAGTCTATATATTAGGACGTGCGTCCTAATATATAGATCTGGATAACCCACTATAAAATTAATGGAGTGAAAAATGAACGCGGACCTGTTTTCCCCTATTAGCGTAGGTAAGCTCACCTTATCCAATCGCATGGTTATGGCGCCGATGACACGCAATCGCGCAAACCAGAACAACGCGCCCCATACCCTGAATATCGAATATTACCAGCAACGCGCCACAGCAGGATTGATCATTACCGAGGCATCTCAAGTTTCCCCCGAAGGAGTGGGCTATCCCGCGACACCCGGCATCTACAGCAAAGAGCAGGTTGATGGTTGGCGTGGAGTCACCCATGCCGTCCATGCAGAAGGCGGTCATATCTTTATTCAACTTTGGTATTGCGGCCGCATCTCCCACCCGGATATGTTGCCCGACAAGCAAATACCTGTGGCACCCTCGGCCTTGCAACCAAAAGGTGATGCGATAACGTTTACAGGACCCCAGCCTTTTGTCACACCTCGAGCCCTGGAAACAGATGAAATTCCCACCATCGTTGCCCAGTACAAACACGCGGCAGAGATGGCCAAGAAGGCCGGGTTTGATGGTATCGAAATTCACAGCGCCAATGGCTACCTCATTGATCAGTTTCTTCGCGACGGCACAAACCAACGTACCGATCAATACGGCGACAGCGCCGAAAACCGCATGCGTTTTCTGAACGAGATTCTTGATACGGTATGCGAAGTCTGGCCAAACACCCGTGTCGGCCTGCGGCTGTCACCGGAAAACAGTTTCAATACCATGTCAGATTCCGATCCACAAACACATTTTGCATATTTTGTTTCACAGCTCCAGCCGCGCAATCTGGCTTATCTACATGTCCTGGAAGGTGACATGATGACAAAACAGCGGCGTGTGGATTACCGTGCCTTGCGCGGCAGCTTTAAGGGCATCTACATCGCCAACAATGGCTATGACAAGACCCGTGCGCAAAATGCCCTGACGAAAGGCGATTGCGATCTGGTCGCCTTTGGCGTTCCATTTCTAGCAAACCCTGATCTGGTTTATCGCTACCAAAACGACTTGTTATTAAATGAACCGGATACAGACACTTTTTATGGTGGCGACACACATGGCTACACCGACTATCCGTTCGCAGAACACAGCACTGCCGAAGCAACCCACTAATGGGTAACTTTCGTGCTCCTTTGTAACCCAATGAAACACGGGGGGATCTGAGATGGGTCAAAAAGCTGAAGCACTAAGGCAACGAATTGTCGCCGCTGCCAGTCAGCTCTTTTACCAGCAGGGGTATGAGAATACCTCTTTCACTGACATTGCCGATGCGGTGGGTATCTCGCGCGGCAATTTTTACTATCACTTCAAAGGCAAAAATGAAATTTTAGATGCCGTCATTGAAAGCCGGGCAAGCGGCATAAAACAATTGTTACAGGAATGGGACGTAAAATATCCCGACCCCCGGCAGCGTGTTCTTAGTTATATCGATATGCTCTCCGACAACCAGAAAAACATAAGGAGCCATGGCTGCCCCATTGGTAGTCTATGCACGGAACTGGCAAAACTCAACCATAATATAGTCCATAACGCGAATATTATGTTTACGGTTTCATGCGACTGGTTAACAGTACAATTCAAGCAACTCGGCCATGGAAAATCTGCAAAGCAACTTTCCATGCATTTACTGGCGCGCACCCAGGGCATCGCCATCATCACCAATGCATTTAAAGACAGCACCTTTTTGCGCCAGGAAGTACACCGGTTAAAACAATGGTTTAATGAAGTCACCGCCAAATCGGTTAACTGAACTGATACCCACTCCAAACAAATTAATGTTTCTAACATTATGGCGAAACCAATCCCTTATCATTCTATAGGAGATCAATTATGAGCCTTTCAGAACAAACCAAAAAGATGACAGAAGAATTTATCGCCAGCCAGCCAGAAGATGCCCAGGCCACCATTCAACAGGGATTTGAATTTATAATGTCATCGGACTTTGGCATCAATGCCCTTGGCGAAGGGGATCAGGCCACAAACTTTAAACTACCCAACGCCCAAGGGGTCACGACGCAATTGTCAGTATTACTCAAACAGGGCCCGGTGATATTGAATTTTTACCGTGGTGGCTGGTGCCCTTACTGCAACCTGGAATTCAAGGCGCTGAACGATATCGTGCCACAGATTCGTGAATTGGGCGCCAAGCTGGTGGGTATCTCCCCGGAGCTGCCAGACAATTCACTCACTACCGTCGAGAAACACCAACTGCAGTTCGAGGTATTGAGCGATGTGGGCAATCAGGTCGCCCGCCAATACGGCATCGTCATGGACGTGCCTGCGGCCATGCGCCCGTTGTACCTGCAATGGGGCCTGGATGTCCCGCAAGCAAATGGTGATGACACCTGGGAACTCCCTATCCCCGCCACCTATGTTATCAATAGCGATGGCCGGATAACCATGGCCTATGTCAACAAAAACTACACCGAACGACTGGAACCCTCTGAAATAATCACTATCTTGCAATCCTTGGATGTTACTGCATAACTGGGATGTTTCCTGTCATTCTATCATTTAGCGCGCGCAGTAAATCCTGCTTTTTCGGCAACCTCTAAAGCAACCTTACGCACATGACCATAGTGTTTCTCATAGCGTTCTCGCAGCGCCCCAAACTCCAGGCTATCGTCACTGGCGGTAGACAAGGTAGGCGCCTCCGGCAAGAAATTTTTTAGCACCACTGTGTTTTGTTGTGCGGCCAGTTCTTGTAACTCCTCATGGTGCAACCGATACTGTTTGGCCCGCCTGTCCGTCTTATTAAGGATAATTCCACCCAGCTGTGGGACTTTTATTTTTTGACCTTTGGCAATCCGCCTAACGTACTGAATATTCTCAAAGGCATCAGGTAGTGCATTTAAGGTTACACGCGACGGATCAGTGGGCACGAAGATCACATTGGACATCAGTAACCCTGCAAGGGGAAGCTTATTACGCTGATCAATATTCGCTGGTAAATCTACAATGGCTATATCAAAGTGGGGGTCCAGAGCATCCTTAAGCACTTTTGCCATCCGCACAAAACAGCGGACATCACAGTTTTCTTCGAGCTCAACAATGCTGTCTCTTTCTGGCGCAATAACCCATAGTTTTCCCAGTGCGAGTTGACGGCCACGTGATGCCCCCTCAGGCCGTAATAATACATATTCGCCAAGATCGATTTTGGCGCATGATCTCAACTTTTGAATCAAAGGGGCTACCGTCCTCTTCTCCTGACGTGCCCATGCCACAGTACGCAGGCCTACCAAGGAGATTGAACTTGATCCCTGACCGTCTAGGTCTATGACCAAAATTCTAGGCTCTCGTTGGCGGACCGTTACTGCCCCGGACGAAAAATAGTCCGCTAAAAATAGCGAAATGGTGGATTTCCCGACCCCACCCTTATTATTATAAATCGCAATTGTCTTCACCTCCCCCTCCTTCTGCATAAACCCAACGTACCGGCCTCAAGCATATAGCAATAGCAAGCTGAGCCATAGCATGGCCCCTTAGAATAACTCTACCAACACTCTATTTATACAGCGTCTTCTTTGCAAAATCACCTTCAAATTGCTGGTTACTCGCATAAGCAAACCCAAACGCTTGTTGCCAAATTTCTGTCTTTTCCATGCAAAGGTAAATCAGCACTTTGTTATGCCAAGAGCTAAAGCTGTCATACATTTTCCTGAACATTAATATCTTTGTCTCATCGGGGTAAGTCATTTTTCCATGGGGGTCTGAAACAAAATCCATTTGCAGAATTCGTGACGGATTGCCCTGCTCACGAATCTTCTTGATGACCGGCTTGATCAGTGTCACCGACCCAAATGAAATAAACATCACTTCATCTGTATCAAATTGTGCTATCAACGAATTAGCGATGTTTGGATAATCGTTATCCCAACCCCGGTAATAAACCATTGGATGAAAATGAAACCCTATCTTTATCCCTGCATCTGCCAACTGGCGAGCCGCAACCATGCGTCTGGCCAGAGAAACTGTCAGATGTTCTTCGTTTTCAATCACCGAGGGCGTATTCAGGGACCAACTGCACACCACATTTTCGGGAATATCATGATCCATAAAATAACCGATATTGTCTGACTTGGTCTTGAACTCCAACAAAACGTTAGGATGCTTTCTGGCAAACTGACACAGCGCATCAAGATTACCGTTACGATTGCCCCAAACCAATGAGTCCGAGGCCTGACCCGTACCAAAGTGATAGAAACGATCCGGTTCCAGGTCAATGTCATTCAGTTTTGACGCCAGATCATCATCGAAGGTAATTTGATCCTGATAAAACGTCTGAATACTGCAATAGCTGCAACCGTACATGCAATTTTGTACCGCATCAATGGTGTGCAGATTGCAACAGACCGTCCTCTTCGAGGCTACCGGACACATGCCATGTATCTTTTTTTCGGATCGCTGTGAACGTATTTTCAATGCCGGCTTCCGAACCGGGGTTAGCAGGACAGTCCGCGAATAGATTTTCTCCTGCCCCCTGAGTTGCCTGACGTGCTGTTGCAACTGCTGAAACATCCTTCTCTTTGATTGCACCCCTGATAACGGAACATCTATGTGGCTATAATTTCGCCACCACGCCTCCAGACTGCCCTGGCCCCACATGGAAAGATCACGGCAGACTTCCACTACTTGGCGAAATTCCTGAAAAGTGAAACGATATTTATTTGCCAACTTGCGAACCAAACTCTGCTCAGCATCCGACAGCCTCGGAAACAGGGTCTTTTCCTGAAACGTTGCCAGTTTCGTCTGAAAATCAGTGTTGTTTGTCATGCCCGGATAATGTTCCCCTAACAGCTATGCTACTTTTCTTACTATTGGGCACCTCTATGGGCCGCTCTGAAAAGTAAGGCAACAAATCAGCTTAGATCAATCTTTGATCAGTCGTGTCTGTGTCTATTGGTCTTAATACTGCCCGTTTAAGCTCTTCGCGAATAATCTTTCGCAGAGCATTCTCAAGTTCTTTGTCATGGGCGCCAATATACTCGCGTAAGGCATCATTCATAAACGTCTGATAATTCCCTCCGCCTAAGTGATGCACACGTTTCTTGAAATGCTCAATGATATCGGCATCCAGTCGAATAGTGATCCGAACCTTGCTCGGGTCGGCCTTTACCACCGACCCACGCTTACCCTTGGAAAAGTTCTCAGCCATACCAATCTAACCCTTCAAAATATTGCCTCGATTTCTGTTTAATGTATGTACAATCCGTGCACATTACAAGGGTAAGGGTTTTAAAACGCCTCTACGGGGTCTGACCTCCGCGACTCAAGCGGCGAAGGATTAAAGCAGCAATTCTAATTATGGCGTCATCCTCGGGCTTGACCCGGGGATCCAGAGAACTAAACGCATGCAACCTGCTGTTTTCTGGATTCCCGCCTTCGCGGGAATGACGGTTCTTGGTGAAGGAAATGTCATAATGAGAATTGCTGGGATTAAAGGGCTCTGATAATCCCCTTTCAATATTGTACCCATTTCAGTACACCTCAACATTGACACATGTAACAAAGGGTAATATTTTTCATGATCTTGGTTTTGATAGAGATGAAGCCGAGGATCTGGCCATGCGTACTTATCTCATGGCCGAACTTCGTAAATTTATCAATAAGCAAAAAATGGCCCAGGCACAAGCAGCGGAATTTTTTGGCATTCCGAGACCCAAGATCAGTTATATCCAGAATGGAAAAATAGCTGAACTCTCGATTAACTACCTCGTTCGCCTGTTGACAAAAACCGGAGGCAAACTCAGATATTCATTCAAACAGCCTACCAAGAAACAGGCCGAAGCGGAAAAGAACGCCGCGTAACACCAACTCGCAAGAATTCGATCTGCGAATTATTCAAGGACCGGGTAATTGGCGAATCACTACTGGCAAAGCGATGCGGGCTCGCCAGGAACACGTTCTCGAAGATCGTCAATGAACACGGCGACATCACCGAAGATATTGCAATCCGGCTTAGTCGGGGCGTTGGCGGTATGCCTCAGTTTTTTCAGCGAACGCATACTGAGTTCGGCATGCTTGAAAAAGTCTTTGCTCAGCGGACCAATATCAGATGTATCGACCAGATCGTCGCCCAGACTATCGACCTTTTGCCAATTCGTTTGTGATTTTTTCTTCAAGGATCTTGCGCTCATGACTAACCCTATTCCTATTTTTTCTCTACTCATAGCTTTACGGTGTGCTTAACTATCCACGGAAGTAATGACTTGTAATCGCATTCACCCTTCTCCATCAACCCTATTAGAAACCGATGGGCCGGGTGAGGCTTTATCTTTAGTTTATATCCGTTTAGGCGGAGAAATACGTCGGTGGCAAAAAATGCAACTCGCTTGTTTCCATCCACGAATGGATGGTTTATTAACAACGATTCAAAAAGCGCCGCAGCCATATCAGCAAGGTCATTGTAATATCCAGTCTGTGGCCTATACAAAGCACTTTCTAGTAAACCCATATCGCGAATCCCGACGGGGCCACCAAAATGCTCAATAATTGTCACATGAATTTCAATGACCTCGTCCAACGATAGGTATTGCACCCGTTTACTTGGCAAGTAGGCGCCCTAGGGTCTCGTTTTCCTGGATAGAGTCATCCAGATGCTTGCCCACTACCGGCCGGACCCGCCGACGGCGTACATATTCCTGTATCGCCTCCGTCAACAACCCGGATATGTTTTGATTCGATTCCTGGGCGAGAGCCTTGAGATCTTCCCACGCAGTAATTTCGACAACAGAACTGATTTTCAAATTCGCCATAATCCTATAATGACTTGATGTATCTTGATATGTCAAGAAAAGTCGGGGCAACTAAGAAGTCAGCACAAGAATAAGGCGTTTCCGGCCAGAAATTAACCTGGGTATCGACTTGGACTTCCTCCTTAAAGCCACCATTTTGGCCCTAAAAAGGATGCTTTAAGCGTGTTTTAGGGATGTTTTTCGAGAGGTTTTATAATGTATTCAACGGATTGCCCCGTTACGGGCCCCACGACCCCGTTACGGACCCATGTACGGACGAGTTGCACGATCGCTGGCCGAGGGTGTTGACGGGTTAAAGTCAGCCGGAATACCCATGTATGCTGAATGCTGGCGGTTTCCATAGATGAGCATGGTTGCCAGGACCGCCATTATCAGCCAAAATAAGCACATGCACAGCACATAACCATATCGGAGAGAAAAATGGCAGCAACAGCACGTGTTCCGGTGCTCATGACACCGGCAGAAAAGAAACGGGTCGTCGCCAACGCCAAGAAAGCAGGCATGACTACGGGTGAGTATATGCGGAAGGCGGCAGAGGGCTATCGGCCGGATAACGAGGAGAAAGAGCTGGACGCAATGATTGATCAGATGAACCAGGCGACAGAAAGGGCGTCGTCGGCCATCGATGATGCGTTAGCGTTTGTAGCGGCGTCTAATAAGCGTATTGCAAAAATGGAAGCTAATGCGAAGCGAGAGGCAGCATGAAGGTCGTTGACAAGATGTGGGACGGGATCACCAAGGTCATCCGTATGGACACAAAAGTAGAAGGCTTGGCCACCACTGTAAAAGATCAGCAGTCACGTATTGAGGATTTAACCGGGCGAATCATTCGGTTGGAAACAGCACTGGAAATAGCCATGGCTGCACAGGGATTAAAGAGCCTGAAAAAACACAGCTAAAAAGTGAGCCGAAAAGAAAGAAAGTTTCGGAGGTAAAACCATGGTGAAAGAATTAGGGTCGATAGATTGCCATGTATCAGTGCCAGGGAATGGCGGATGTTAATCTCAAGGACATTGCAAGAGTACTTCAGTTTAAGCCTTCAGAGAGTTTTATTACACATTAGGTCAGGAAAAGAGAGGATAGGGTGCTTACTCGTACAGTCGATACCGTAGTGGAAAGTATTATGAAGCAAGCGACCTGACCCCTACTTCTCTTTTTGGCGAATCCCTACTGACAAAGCGATGCGGGATCGCCAGGAACACGTTCTCGAAGATCGTGGTGATATCACCGAAGACATTGTAATCCGGCTTAGTCGGGTCGTCGGCAGCACGCCTCAGTTTTGGTTAAATATGCAGACCAAGCGCAATCTTTGGCAGCTTGAGCAGAAAAACAAAGATGTCTACAAGGATATTAAACGACTCCGAGTTGCATAAAGAGTCGATATGACACTTGACCCCATTTTTCTCGAGGCAGATACCCCTCCTGATATTGGTGAGTAGTATCCAGTTATTGTCGGCACCGCAGGTTCACTCCGACCCTTTTAGCGCCTAAAAAACCAAATCGCGCGGGAAAGGCAAAAGACAAGACCTGTTTTTTCATGTTAAACAAGCAGATCGTCAAGTATTATGAAGCAAGCGACTTGACCCCCTATTTTGACCCCCTATTCTCTGGCTGCGGGAATCCCTCGGCTTCGGCAGCGGCACAAGGCGTAGACCGTGCTCGTTAGGCGATATCGGGGACGGGAACGTATTCGACGGGGAGTTGAGCGTTCACTGGCCAATCGGGGGTCCCTTCATTGGGCGGACTTCTTTCGGTGGGGCGGGGATTCCAAAGCTTGAGATGCTGCAGAATCTGCCGGATAACACTGCCGTCGTTAATGATCGCAATCACCCGTATTTTGTTGCCACACCGGACAGCTCTAAAATAGGGCCGCCACAACCGGAAAAATGAGAAACGCCGCCCGCTGGCCGCACGAGATCGCCAGCCGCGGCAGTGAACTTGTTATTCCTGATATGCTTGATGGTTCTTGTAGCTTTCGAACTCTGCCCGGTATGCGGCCAGCCTCTTCTCAAACCTTTGTCGAGACAGTTCAGTCGGGTTCTTGCGCCTGGAATTCGTGTAACGTTCACGTAGCCTCTCAATGGCCTGCTGCTGCCACTTGACCACATTCGAGAAATCACCCGCACGCGCGTGAGCGGCGGCCATTGTGCGCAGATGGAATGACGATGCGGGCATCTTCTTATTGCGCAGTTTCTCCGCCTTTTGGGCGTACTTCATCGCCTTGTCACCGTTCTGGTAGGCGGGATCCGAGGATGTTGCGAAGAGCCAAGCCAGTGCGCGAAGCGAAACCGAACTATTTTTCAACGCCAGCGCCTTCTCCAGGTCCTTCAGCGCAGCCGCATACTGCTTCTTCCCTCGATAACACGTGGCGCGCTGCCGGTAAACAGAGGCGTACTCCGGATCGGCCCTCACTGCCTTGGATGCCTGATCAATACACTGATCGTACTGTTCTTCTATATAGAGCCGCCTCGCCTTTTTCCAAAAAATACGTGCCCGGGCCCGCGGGTCCTCGGCGGTTAGCAATACTTCCTTGACTCCCTCTATCCTCCTTACATAGGACAGCACCTTTCTGATGGCGTTAGTACTCCGCCTAGCATGTTCGCCAAGCCCTGCAAGCAATATGCCTTCAATTTTATCAACATCGACTCCCACATGGATCGTCTGCCTGAGCTCGCGACTCCCTTCATACATCTCAATCGTGACATACCCGTTCTTTTCCTCTACTACCCGGAGCTTGATGCCTTCTTTTTTAAGGAACGGATTACCGTCAAGCTCTTTCTGGATTTCTTCCTTCAGCCCGCCGAAGAGTGCCCAGGTTTCCTGGCCCGCCCCAGCCGTGGCCAGCATGAAGGCGAAAAACACAAGGAAGGTGCGTATGTTGCCGGTTTTCATGGCTTCCTCCATTTTTTTGTATCAGTCTTCTTAAGCCTTTCAGCTTGCAGCAATCACGGGGGCGGAATTATTTTTCATTATTTACTGAATCTTGTGATGCTGTGAGATCCTTCTGCTCACGAGCTTTCTCAGCACAGGCCGGGGTTTCCACGATTATTGTGGTAAAGAAAAGAAATGAGGGATAAGAAATCCCATTTAACATAACAGCCGTTATGGCATGCGTCCTGGCCCTCATACTGGCAATCCAAACCGGGTGTCTTCGTTATAGTGGTCTTTCAGGTAATCCATCGCCTTTTGCCGAGTGCGTTTTCGTTGAGGCCATTGCTAATCACTGTCATACCCTCCCGAAACCTCATGGTCAGTCATCTTGTGATCGGCAATTTCGAGCACAGCGCGCGCTCAGCGCATAACGGGCGACACCCGGGGCTGCAAAAGTATAAGAAGGATAAAAGCCCTTTCCCCTAAAGTCCACAGTGATTGAACAGCCGATTAGCTCTCTTTTCGCCTGATCGCTGCGAAAACCTACTGCATTGAGCCGCCACCGCTAGAATACCCCCTGCTTTCGGTCCAAGGTAAAATAGTGAGAAAAGGGGACGGAGGGATTAAATTTTGAGCAACCGAGGGAATCGGTTATTCTGTTG
>ENA-ORDP01000227-ORDP01000227.1-marine-sediment-metagenome-genome-assembly--contig:-NODE-227-length-38310-cov-4.151457_pt1 | contig 38310 bp, 30 predicted proteins | sample MGYA00248627_ERZ508539 | MGnify/ENA primary metagenome ERZ508539 (study PRJEB26208, sample SAMN05571518) | marine sediment metagenome | biome: deep sea; feature: Hydrothermal vent; material... | reverse complement strand
TCTCTACCCCCACTTGACGCCACTGTTGCTCGAAGCTTCCCGTCACCCATCTCTTTCGATGTTGCTTTAAGGTTTACGGAAAAATTTGAGTTCAATCTATTAGAAGTAACAGTTGGCAGTGTTTTAAACATGCGTGTAAACACTTCACTGGGAGAAAGTTTTTTAAAAAATGAAACATACGCAAACGCTCCCCCTGCAGATACTAATATAACAAGGGCAACAGAAATAATTATTATTGGTATTATTGTATTACGCTTCTTTTTCCTCTCTTCTTTTTGCAAAACCTCGGACTCAGGTTTTTCTAATGACGATATTTCTGCGGTAGGTGTTTTAAGTAATTTTTCTGTAGAGGAAGACCCTGCGGAAGGATAAACATAAACGGGCTTCTCGCTCTTTACAGGTTGCACTTCTGTAATCTCTTTGGCTGGGATAGTGGATGTATGTACCTTGGGTTTGTTTGACGCATCAACCATACTGAACGCTTCTTCTGTGTCCGCTATAGACCATCCAACACTAGCAAGCGCTCTGCTAATTTGCTCTCTTGTAAAACCATCGGACCTCTGTTTTTTAATATAGGAAAGTAATTCTTCTGTTGTCATATAAAAAAGTTAGTTACTATTAATCATTCAGTCTTAACTATACAGCAAGAATAAGAATACTCTCTGTGGATTATTTACCACCTACTCGCATAACATCCACACCTATCCCCTGCAAAGCTTCCTCCACTTTTTCGTATCCGCGATCAATATTGTATACATTGTGAATTACTGAACTTCCTTTCGCGATAATTGCCGCAATTACAAACGCAAGTCCGGCGCGCAAGTCGGGGCTTTCAAGAGTCTTGCCATGCAACGGGCTTGGTCCGTTTATTATAACTCTGTGCGGGTCCATCGTTTTTATATTTGCTCCCATTGTTGAAAGAGACTCTATGTAGTTGAGCCGACCTTCAAAAATAGTCTCAAACACTAAACTCTCTCCACAAGCTTGTGTTAAAAACACAGTCATGGGTGCCTGCAGGTCGGTTGGGAACCCTGGGTACTCATGTGTTTTAATATTAACTGCCTTGAGCTGTGACGTAGATGTACTGCCAAACACCTTAATACTTGTATTGCCAATATCCATCTTCACACCATCCCCGCTGGCATAAGCCACGGCCAGGTTATGCTGGGCATGTAAATGACCTGCTTGGGCCGCCTGTAAATACCAATGCGTTGCCAGTTCAGGATCTTGTTCTACACCATCGGCGCCGGTGTCATACAGCATTCCGAGCTTGTAAGCGGCTTCAGCATCACCTGCTTTAGCGAGTATCTGCCAAACTCGTTTTGCCATCGCGTAGTCATCATCATTGAATGCTTGCCTGGCTAGCCCGCTCAGCCTCCCCATCCAGGCAACCCGATAACCCACCGTTTGGGTTTGTTGGTGCTTTAACAGGGCATCGTGTATATCGTACGCCGTGTTCGTCCCAGCGACGACATTGCCAACCGCAAAGGTCAAACCAGTGAATAAAATAGCGGCGGCCCATCGCCACACAAAGGCCTTCTGTTGGTCAATATCCAGGATATCGGTGGGAGTGGGCGTTCTGGTTCTGGTGCGCTCAGCTTGAGGAGCGTGATTCTGGCCGTACATTTGACACCTTCTTGCTCATAAATAGCTTCGTGTAGCTCTATATGATCTATCGACTGGGCAAGGGCTGTCTTTAACTAAGGCTAATATGACAATAAAATCAATGGGTTATAAATAAAAAAGCGGGCCTCTCTGGATAGAGAGACCCGCCTTGAGTACCATTTTGGGAAGCGGCTAGCTTATGGCTGTACCTTATGCCGCTTTGGTAATCTTCTGATCCAGGTCACCCGAGGCATAACGTGTCACCATGGTATCGAGGCTAACGGGGGTGATCCTGGCCGCATGACCCGCACAACCAAAGGCCTCAAAACGTGCCATGCAGATTTCCTTCATGCCCCTGGTGGCCTCTTTCAGGAATTTGCGTGGGTCAAAGTTGGCTGGATTCTCAGACAGGTGCTTGCGAACAGAGCCTGTAGACGCCATCCGCAGGTCAGTATCGATATTGACCTTGCGAACACCATTCTTGATACCTTCGACGATTTCTTCAACAGGCACTCCGTAGGTTTGACCCATATCGCCACCGTAGCTATTGATGATTTTCAACCAGTCCTGAGGCACTGAAGAAGAACCGTGCATCACCAGGTGTGTGTTAGGGATACGTGTATTGATTTCCTTGATGCGGTCGATACGCAGGATGTCGCCAGTCGGTTCTTTGGTGAACTTGTAGGCGCCGTGTGAAGTACCGATAGCAATCGCCAGTGCATCCACACCGGTTTGCGCAACAAAATCAGCGGCTTCTTCAACACTGGTCAGCAACATATCCAGATCCAGCTTGCCTTCCGCGCCGTGGCCATCTTCTTCACCCATTTCACCGGTTTCCAGTGAACCCAGACAACCCAGCTCGCCTTCAACAGAGACACCGCCGGAGTGAGCCATGTCGACAACGGTCCTGGTAACATTGACGTTATATTCAAACGAGGAAGGCGTCTTCATATCTTCCATCAAAGAACCGTCCATCATCACGGATGTGAAACCAGACTGAATAGAACGCATGCAAACACCGGGTGCAGAACCGTGGTCCTGGTGCATACAAATAGGAATATGTGGATACATTTCCTGTGCCGCAATAATCAGATGACGCAGGAAGGGTTCGCCCGCATAAGAGCGCGCACCCGCAGAACCCTGCATGATAACCGGGCTATCGGTCTCATCAGCGGCCTGCATAATTGCATGTACCTGTTCCATATTATTGACGTTAAACGCGGGCATACCAAAGCTATTGTCAGCGGCATAGTCCAGTAGTTCACGTAAAGTTATCAGGGCCATCTCGGACCTCCTTCTTAAAGTTACAACATCGTTTGTTGGTTAAATTAAATTCGTTTATTCTGTATCATGGTTGTTGTTACCCAACTCACCAACCCGCACAATTTTCATCGCATTCGTACCCCCGAGCACACCCATCATGTCACCCTTGGTGATCACAACTAAATCACCGTCACGAACCGCGCCACGGCGCAATAACTCATCAACCGCCTCACGATTAACCTCGGCGTGGGCTTTTATAGACGGCTCAAAACTGACCGGGTAGACACCCCGAAAAAGAGTTACTTTTCTACGCGTCGCAACATGCTCCGTCAAGGCGTAGATGGGGATCCCCGAGCTAATCCGGGACATCCACAAGGCCGTCGAGCCCGATTCGGTCAACGCGGCAATCGCCTTCACGTGAAGGTGGTTCGCCGAGTACATCGTCGCCATCGCGATCGCCTCATCAATGCGCTTGAAAGTACTATCGATACGGTGATCAGAGCGCGTCACTTCACGCTGCTTTTCGGCCTCCAGACAGATTCGATCCATGGCGGCAATCACCATATCAGGATAATCACCGGTAGCCGTTTCCGCTGATAACATCACGGCATCCGTTCCATCCAATACTGCATTGGCACAATCAAATACCTCGGCACGTGTGGGTAACTGGCTGCTTATCATGGATTCCATCATCTGGGTTGCGGTAATAACCACTCTGTTTTTAGAACGGGTGGCTTTAATCAATCTCTTTTGCACCGGTGGCAGAGCAGCATCACCTATTTCCACACCCAGATCCCCACGGGCGATCATGATGCCATCCGATGCCTCGATAATTTCATCGACCACCTTCAGGCATTCCGCACGCTCAATCTTGGCAACAATACCACCGTGACAACCCGCATCACGCAATAATTTACGCGCTTCCTCTACATCGCCAGCATGGCGCACGAAAGACACGGCGAGATAATCGACATCCATCTTCGCAGCTGTTTTAATATCAGCACGATCTTTATCGGTGAGAGCAGGGGCCGATAACCCACCACCCTGCTTGTTAATGCCTTTACGGTCACTCAGAACACCACCAACAACCACTCGGCACTTAACTTCTGTATCCGTCGATTCGTTCACCCAGAAAACAACACGGCCATCATCTAATAATAAGGTATCGCCACGTTTTACATCATGGGGCAAATCTTTATAAGCAAGCCCGACACGTTTATTGTCGCCGTCATTGCTGCCCCAGGTTGTATCCAGAGTAAAGGTATCTCCTTCTTCCAGAGTAACTTTGCCCTTTTTGAATTTTTCAATCCGGATTTTCGGGCCTTGCAGATCAGCTAACACACCGACCTGGCGACCATGGGCACGTGCTCTGTTACGAACCCGCTCAGCCCGTTCGACATGCTCTTCTTCCGTGCCATGAGAAAAATTGATACGAACAACATCAACACCCGCATCAAGAATTTTGTCCAGCATCTTGGGATCATCGGTCGATGGTCCCAGGGTCGCTATAATTTTGGTTCTCCGTAACATGCGCTTGTATTTAGACTCGCTGTTTAATGTGGAGGGTTAGTATATATGAAGTACGGTGCGTATAACGGTGATTACACAGCAACTTCTTCCTGTAATTTAGCGCGATCTTCCAGCATCGCGACCGCTGGCAAGGTTTTGCCTTCCAGATACTCCAGGAATGCACCACCCGCCGTTGAGATATAAGAAACTTTATCAAAAATGTCATATTTCTGAATGGCCGCAATCGTGTCGCCACCACCCGCCAGGCTGAAACCAGCACTATTGGCAATCGCCATAGAAACGGTCTTAGTACCTTCACCAAATTGATCGAATTCAAAAACACCCACCGGGCCATTCCAGACGATAGTACCGGCCTTAGAAATAATATCCGCCAGCTCCTGGGCTGATTGTGGGCCGATATCAAAAATCATATCGTCATCCTCAACTTCATCTGGGTTCTTCAGGACAGCAGGTTCGTTTTCATCAAACTGCTTGCCGCAAACTACATCAACCGCGATAGGAATACTGGCACCACGCACCTTCATTTTTTCGATCAGGGCTTTTGCGGTATCCACCAGATCATCTTCGCACAGCGATTTACCGATGTTGTAACCCATCGCTTTTAAGAACGTATTGGCAATACCGCCACCAACGACCAGTTGGTCAACTTTTTCAGACAAGGCTTCGAGTACCGTCAGCTTGGTCGATACTTTCGAACCACCGACAATCGCCACCATTGGACGGGCAGGATTTGCTAATGCCTTGGCAAGGTTATCCAGCTCGCCAGCCAGCAATAAACCGGCACAGGCCGTTGGCGCAAACTTACCGGCACCATGTGTTGATGCCTGGGCACGGTGAGCGGTACCGAACGCATCCATCACAAACACATCACACAGGGTCGCATACTTCTTCGCTAAATCTTCGCTATCTTTTTTCTCACCTACATTGAACCGAACATTTTCTAAAAGAACCACGTCACCAGCAGCAACGACCGGGGCATTATCAAGATAGTCTTTAACTAATTTAACGTCTTTGCCCAGCTTGGCAGACATATCTGCTGCAATCGGCGCCATTGAATTCTCTTCATCGGCCTTACCTTCTTCAGGCCGACCACGGTGAGACATCACCATTACTGATGCGCCGGCTTTCATGCAATACTCAACTGTGGGCATCGACGCAGTAATCCGCGCATCCGAGGTCACTTTGCCATCTTTAACGGGAACATTTAGATCAGCACGAATCAAAACACGCTTACCAGCCAGATCGAGATCAGTCAGTTTGATAAAAGACATGTAAAACTCCTAAATATAAATTTTTTAAAAACGATTTGTTAAACCTTGCTTAACAAATAATTCTTTGTTTGAAGTCATTCTCACGCCACCCTCTGTTTATTTTTTTGAGGGGTACTACGAAGCGGGAATCCAGGTTTAAAATGGATTCCGGATAATCGCTGCGCGCTTTCCGGAATGACGATCAACCTTTTTAAAACTAACCAGCCCGATAATTCAGGCTGGTTAATCATATTACGTAATTAAACGCTCATAACTAAGCAAGAGATTTTGTTCTCTGGCTCACTGCTTGCGACTTCTTTTAAGCGAGCAATTTGCTTTCAGGGATAGGCGCGGAAAGATTTTCAAAGCGGAGTGTACGAATAGTACATGAGCATTTGAAAATCTTTTCACAACGCCGCCCTGGAAGCAAAGGGCCGCTTAAAAGTTAGTTGGCGGCGACGTGCTCTACGAACCTCATCATGTTACAGGTATAACCGTATTCATTGTCATACCAGGAAACCACTTTAACGAAAGTGCTATCTAACGCGATACCTGCGCCGGCATCAAAGATTGATGAAAAACCAACACCACGAAAGTCGGTAGAAACAACTTTCTCATCGGTGTATGCCAGCGTACGGCTCATGTCGCCCTTTTCTGAAGCGGCTTTCATTGCCTTACAGATATCATCGTATGACGCTTCTTTATTCAACTCAACCGTCAAATCAACCACCGATACGTCTGATGTTGGTATACGAAAAGCCATACCGGTTAATTTGCCGTTCAGTTCAGGCAATACAACACCTACTGCTTTAGCCGCACCCGTAGAAGATGGGATGATATTCTCTAAAATACCACGACCGCCGCGCCAGTCTTTCATGGAAGGACCATCAACCGTTTTCTGTGTTGCCGTTGCCGCATGAACCGTTGTCATCAGGCCACGCTTGATGCCCCAGGTGTCATTCAATACTTTGGCAACCGGTGCCAGGCAATTAGTCGTACAGGACGCAGCTGAAACAATTTTTTGACCTGCGTATTCTTTATGGTTAACGCCATAAACGAACATTGGCGTACCATCTTTAGAAGGGGCAGATTGAACTACTTTGCCTGCACCTGCATCAATGTGCTTCTGACAGCTTTCTTCGGTTAAGAAGAAACCCGTACAATCGATAACGATATCCGCTTTTACATCGCCCCATTTCAGGTCGGCTGGATCACGCTCTGCAGTTAAACGGATTTTTTTGCCGTTAACAACCAACGCGCCTGCTGCGTGTGAAACGTCGCCGTCAAAACGACCGTGAACCGAATCATACTTCAGCATGTAGGCAAGGTAGTCTGCATCAAGTAAATCGTTAATACCTACGATTTCAATATCTTTGAATTCATTGTAAACAGCACGGAACACCATACGCCCGATACGGCCGAAACCGTTAATACCGACTTTAATAGCCATGTGATAATTCTCCTAAAATTTTATCAAACAAAAGTCTTACAATACAAATTCAACGGCTTGCACAACGTTTTCAACGGTGAAGCCAAATTCTTTAAACAGGTCGCCAGCCGGTGCTGATTCACCAAAGTGATCAATACCCACAACCATGTCCGCATACTTGTACCAGCCATCCGTAACAGCCGCTTCGACCGCAACGGTCGGAGCATCTGCCAATACAGATTGTTGGTATGCATCGTCCTGTGCTTCGAAGGCATTGACCGACGGCATGGAGACAACGCGAATTTTCTTGTCGCTCATGGCCTCTGCTGCGCCGACGGCTAGTGCTATCTCTGAACCGGTCGCGATAATGACGGCATCGGGTTCGCCATCACAGTCTTTAAGGATGTAACCACCCCTGGCGATGTCTGCGATTTGCGCATCCGTGCGTTGCTGGTGTGGCAGACCCTGACGCGAAAAGATCAATGTTGATGGACCCTCTTTACGCTCAATCGCCTGTGCCCAACAAACTGCGGATTCGACCGCATCACATGGACGCCATACCGACATGTTCGGGATCATACGCAGGGTAGGAATCTGTTCGACCGGTTGGTGGGTCGGGCCGTCTTCACCCAGGCCAATAGAGTCGTGAGTAAAGACAAAGATGCTCTGGATCTTCATCAATGCCGCCATACGCAGTGCGTTGCGTGCATATTCAGAGAACATCAGGAAGGTCGCACCAAACGGGATCAAACCACCGTGCAGGGTTATACCATTCATGATGGCCGACATACCAAACTCACGTACACCATAATTAAGATAGTTAGCATCTTGATTGTTGATCATGGGCTTGTAACCAGACCATTCGGTCAGGTTAGAACAACCTAAGTCCGCTGAACCCCCAAACATTTCAGGCACTATTGGCGAGTAAGCTTCAATCGCCGCTAATGACGCCTGGCGCGTCGCAGGGCTCTTGGCATCGGCATTAACCCCTGCAATATATTCAGCGGATTTTGTCGCCCAGTCGGCAGGTAAATCACCGGCCATGCGGCGTACAAATTCAGTGGCTAATTCTGGATGTGCCTCTTTATACGCTGCGAACTTTTCATCCCAGGCTTTTTCGGCTGTGGTGCCTTTAGCCTTGGCATCCCAACCGGCGTAAACATCGGCAGGCACTTCAAACGGGCCGTGATCCCAACCTAATGCTTCTTTAGTCAGCTTGATTTCGTCTTCGCCCAATGGTGCACCATGACATGAGTGGCTACCCGCCTTGTTGGGGGAACCAAAACCAATTGTCGTTTTACAACAAATCATGGTGGGCTTATCAGTCGTCGCTTTTGCTGCTGCAACTGCTTTTTCGATTGCATCTGGATCGTGTCCATCAACATCCGCAATCACGTGCCAGCCATAAGCTTCAAACCGCTTTGGCGTATCATCCGTGAACCAGCCACCAACATGGCCATCGATAGAGATGCCGTTGTCATCCCAGAACGCAATCAGTTTGCCCAGACCCAAAGTACCGGCCAGTGAACACGCCTCGTGGGAGATACCCTCCATCAAACAGCCGTCACCCAGGAATACATAAGTGTGGTGGTCAACGATGTCATGGCCTTGCTGGTTGAATTGGCCTGCCAGCGCCTTTTCAGCAACCGCCATGCCCACCGCATTGGTGATGCCCTGACCCAGAGGCCCCGTGGTGGTTTCTACACCCGGTGCGTAACCATACTCGGGGTGGCCTGGCGTCTTTGAGTGCAACTGACGGAAGCTTTTCAGGTCGTCGATCGACAGGTCGTAACCGGTCAGGTGTAATAATGAATATATAAGCATGGAGCCGTGACCATTAGAAAGGACGAAGCGATCACGGTCGTACCAGTCTGGATTAGCTGGATTGTGCTTCAGGTGGTCGTTCCACAAAACTTCAGCGATATCCGCCATTCCCATCGGTGCACCTGGGTGACCTGAGTTAGCTTTCTGGACCGCGTCCATACTCAAGGCGCGTATTGCGTTGGCAAGTTCTCTACGAGAAGACATAGTTTTCCCCTGTGCTATTGTTGCTGTTGCTGTCGTCATCTGGCTTCAGCTCCATAAAGTTAAAAAAATCCTCCGCGCCATCATCACAAATAGCACGGTAATAAATTCTGTTCGCGGGTAACGTCCCCGAATGACGCCTTCAGCGTCCTCCCTGACGTCTCGCTCCCTGCTGGGTTTGCACCTGCGGGGAATCGACGAAAGCCCGATTCGTGCCGACACTCCTCAGGCCACACGAAACGAGCCGGCGATTTTCCCATTTTTACCCCCCCCGCGGCAATAGCCCAGCGTAAATGACTGATAAAACTTATATTTAGGGGATAAAGGGGGCTTATGAAGCGAATTGGAAAGGGCAATTTGCCTGAATATGCCTAATTTTCGTACTAATCAGGCCCCGTCTTTCCATTTTATCGAACACCCCATGCTGGGAATCTGTTCTGCGGGCCCCTGACCGGTTCGTGCTACCAGCAACATGGATTCGAACAGATCTCGACGAACGGACTCAGCCGCCGTCTGTTTGCGGCTCTCATCCAGCCGGCCCCGGTATTGCAACTGCAAATCTGCGTTGTAACCGAAGAAATCAGGCGTACAAACGGCCCCATAGGCCCTGGCAAGCGCCTGCGACTCGTCCATCAGATAGGGAAAGGGGAAATCAGATTCCGCCGCGATGCGCTGCATATTCTCCAGAGAATCTTCCTCATATTGAGTCGGATCATTAGACATAATTGCCACACTATTTACACCATGCTGCATCAATTCTTTGCTATCACGCACAATTCGCTGGAGAATCGCCTTCACATAGGGGCAGTGGTTACAGATAAACATCACCAGCAGGCCCTTTTCACCACGGCAATCTTGCAGCGTCCAGTTCTTTCCATCCACGCCGGGCAGGCTAAAATCGATGGCAGGTGTTCCAAAATCACAAACCGGGGTCTCTGTGCTTACCATAAAACTGTCCTTTCATTGCGGTATAGGTGAGCCCATCATTGTAGAGATAGATTGCTAACAATTGAAGCACGTACGATAATCGCAGGCCTGTAAATCACCGCAAAAAGCCGTTAAACTCGGCGGCTTCAACTAAATATCAATATCTAAGGGATTAATCAGAATGGCCAAAACGCACTTATTTACCTCTGAATCTGTATCGGAAGGACACCCGGACAAAGTCGCCGATCAAATTTCTGATGCCATACTGGATGCCATTTTTGAGCAGGACAACCAGGCACGCGTTGCCTGTGAGACCATGGTCAACACCGGGATGGTGGTACTCTCGGGCGAAATCACCACCAGCGCCTGGATCGATATGCAGGCCGTGGTGCGTCAGACCGTGAAAGAGATTGGTTATAACAGCTCGGAAATGGGTTTTGATTATGAATCCTGCGCCGTGCTCACCTCCATCGATAAACAGTCTGTTGACATTGCCGCGGGGGTTGATGAGACAAATGATCACGAACAGGGTGCCGGCGATCAGGGGTTAATGTTTGGTTATGCAAGCAATGAAACTGAGGTTTTAATGCCTGCACCGATCTGTTTTGCGCACCAACTCGTGAAACGCCAGGCTGAAGTACGCAAGAATGGCACCCTGCCCTGGTTGCGCCCTGATGCAAAAAGTCAGGTTACCTTTAAATATGAAGATGACAAGCCTGTTGGTATTGATGCGGTCGTGCTCTCGACTCAACACAGTCCGGAGATTGAACAAGATGCCCTGGTCGAAGCCGTGATGGATGAGATCATTAAACCTGTCCTGCCACCAGCGTGGCTGAGCAAGGACACCAAATATTTTGTAAACCCAACCGGTCGCTTTGTTATTGGTGGTCCAGTCGGTGACTGCGGCCTGACCGGGCGTAAGATTATTGTGGATACCTATGGTGGTATGGCACGCCACGGCGGGGGTGCCTTCTCTGGCAAAGACCCCTCAAAAGTGGACCGTTCCGCAGCCTATGCGAGCCGTTACGTTGCCAAGAATATTGTTGCTGCAGGTCTGGCTGAGCGCTGTGAGATCCAGGTGTCTTATGCGATTGGTGTCTCCGAGCCAACCTCGATCAGCGTTGAGACTTTTGGTACCGGTAAAGTCGATGAGGCGCGTATTGTTGAACTGGTTCGCGAGCACTTTGACTTACGTGCGGGTGGTCTGGTGAAAATGTTAGATCTGTTACGCCCAATCTACCGAAATACCGCGGCCTATGGTCACTTTGGTCGGGAAGAAGCCGATTTTACCTGGGAGAAAACGGACAAAGCCGATGTTTTGCGGGATGCGGCGGGTCTGACTAAAGTCGCCTGATACCGATCAGGTGGCCGCGCCGGCTGGATATGGTTTGTCCGCGAATACACGCAAATAAAACATAAAAAGGTAGTATTCAACATTTAATGAAATACATCTGAAGAAATATTTTATGTAAAACAATCCTGAATTATATTCAGGTTTATTTGCGTGTATTCGCGTTCATTTGCGGACTTTTTTCATTTTTAATTCAAATTTATCAAATCTTTGCTAAAATACACATCGTCACTTTGAGGAGCGTTGCACCGGTCAATCCCGTCAGGCTCAGAGTGACTCCATCTGTAATAACGACGCTCACCGAACCATGGAGTAAAACACATGAATGCGGTGATCGATTCGCTTTCCGACTATAAAGTTGCGGATATTAACCTTGCCGACTGGGGTCGCAAGGAAATTGCCATTGCTGAAACCGAGATGCCCGGTTTAATGGCTATTCGTGAGGAATTTGTCAAAGACCAACCCTTAAAGGGTGCCCGGATCATGGGCAGCATCCACATGACGATCCAAACGGCAGTGCTGATTGAAACCCTGGTCGCACTGGGTGCCGAAGTCCGTTGGGTATCCTGTAATATTTTCTCAACGCAAGACCATGCGGCGGCGGCCATTGCCGCTCAGGGTATTCCTGTTTTTGCCTGGAAAGGTGAGACCATCGAAGAATACTGGTGGTGTACGGAACAGGCGCTGATCTGGCCAGACGGCAAATTGCCAAATATGATTCTGGATGATGGTGGTGACGCTACCTTACTGGTTCACAAGGGCGCAGAGTTTGAAAAGACCGGCGCCATTCCAGAGACAAAAGCGGATGATAACGAAGAATGGAAGGCAATTCTTGATGTCCTGCGTCGCACCATTAAATCGGGTTCAGGCCTGTGGCAGAAAACCACCGATAGCATCAAAGGTGTGACCGAGGAAACCACTACCGGCGTACATCGTCTCTATGAAATGCAGGAAAAAGGCGAATTACTCTTCCCTGCGATGAACGTAAACGATTCCGCAACCAAATCGAAATTTGATAACCTGTATGGCTGCCGTGAATCACTGATCGACAGCATCAAACGTGCAACCGACGTGATGATTGCCGGCAAGATTTGCGTGGTGCTGGGTTATGGTGATGTCGGCAAAGGTTGTTCTCAAGCCTTTCGCGGTATGGGGGCAACGGTATGGGTCACTGAAATCGATCCTATCTGTGCCCTGCAAGCCGCAATGGAAGGTTACCGGGTCGTTGATATGAATGAAGCCTGTAAGCAAGGTGATATTTTTGTCACCACAACCGGCAACATGAAGGTTATTCAGCATGACCACATGCTCGCCATGAAAGACGAGGCGATTGTCTGTAATATTGGTCACTTCGATTCAGAGATCGATATCGCTTCGCTTGAAAAATATGAATGGGAAGAGATCAAACCCCAGGTGGATCATGTTATTTTCCCTGACGGCAAGAAGATCACCATTCTTGCCAGGGGCCGCCTGGTTAACCTGGGTTGTGCAACCGGCCATCCAAGTTTTGTTATGTCTGCCTCATTCACTAATCAGGTGATGGCGCAAATTGAATTCTTCCAGAATGGCGACAACTATAAAAACGAAGTTTATATTTTGCCGAAAATTCTCGATGAAAAAGTAGCTCGTTTGCATTTGAATAAAGTGGGTGCTCACCTCAGTACTTTGTCACAGGAACAGGCCGACTATATTAGCGTCCCGGTCGAAGGCCCCTTCAAGCCTGAGCACTATCGCTATTAATATATCTGTGCTTTGAACCGCTGTGCGCTTGATGCAGGATTCCCAATGCTGCGATACAGTGTTTAGTTGATGCAGGGCACAAAGTAACAATACTTTGTGCCCTGTCTAGTTATCGATATTACCAGCTCCCTTTATGATTGGAATTTGAAAATGGAATCACAAAAACAATTCACGCCAACATTTAGTTTTGAATTTTTTCCTACGAAAACACCCGAGGGTGCTGAAAAACTCAAGGCTGTGCGTGAAAAGCTTTCCAAATTAAATCCAAAATATTTCTCAGTGACGTTTGGTGCAGGTGGAAGCACTCAGCAGGGAACCCTGGAAGCGGTTATTGATATTCAGAAATCCGGTTTTAGTGCTGCCCCGCATATCTCATGCATCGGTACGAAAAAAGAAACCATTCGTGAATTGCTGGACACCTATAAAAACAACGGGATCAAACACCTGGTTTGTTTGCGCGGCGATCTACCTTCCGGTGCTGGAAATGTCAGTGGTGGTGATTTTAATTATGCCAATGAGTTGGTTGCTTATATAAAACAACAGTACAACGGCCATTTCTTTGTCGAGGTCGCAGCCTATCCTGAATACCATCCACAAGCTGCTAGCCCAGGTGCTGATCTTGACAACTTTAAACGCAAAGTAGACGCTGGTGCCGATGGCGCCTTAACGCAATATTTTTTTAACCCTGATGCCTATTTTCATTTTATCGGCGAATGTGAAAAACGAGAGATTAACATCCCAATCGTACCAGGCATCATGCCAATTACTAATTATGTGCAACTCGCCCGCTTTTCTGACATGTGTGGTGCTGAAATTCCACGCTGGATCAAAAAACGTTTAGCGGCTTTTGGTAATGATAAAGATTCAATCCGGGCCTTTGGTGAAGATGTAATTACTGAGTTGTGCCGTCACCTGTTAGACGCCGGTGCACCGGGCCTGCACTTTTATACCCTAAATCAGGCAAATGCAACCATGGCCATCTGGAAAAACCTCGGCCTCTAAAAGGTGCTCTTGCGGAACATATAATGTTCTGTCTCCAACGGGTTCAGGGTAGAATGGCGGTATGTCGCTGAACAAGACCCTTTTCGATCGTGATATTGCTCATCTCTGGCACCCCTGTACCCAGATGAAAGATCACGAATCCCTGCCTATTGTACCGATCAAGTCGGGTAAAGGGGTTTGGCTTGAAGACTTTGAAGGCAATCGTTACCTGGATGCCATCTCGTCCTGGTGGGTCAATCTATTTGGTCATTCAAACGCCTATATCAACGACAAAATAAAATCACAGCTCGATTCCCTTGAGCATGTCATTCTGGCGGGTTTTACCCATGAACCCGTTATTGAATTATCGGAACGATTGGCCCGGATTACGCCAGTTGGCCTGGAACGATGTTTTTATGCCGATAATGGTTCATCTGCTATCGAGGCTGCACTAAAGATGAGCTACCACTACTGGCGTAATAAGGGCCACACACAAAAAACAAAATTTATTACCCTGAGTAATAGCTACCACGGAGAAACATTGGGCGCACTTGCGGTTGGCGATGTTTCACTTTACAAGGAAACCTATGAGCCACTATTGATGCAGGTTATTACAGTTCCTTCCCCCGATTGTTATGGACGTGAGCAGGACAGTAGTTGCGCAGAACACAGTGAAAAAATGTTTGCCCACATGCGCGAAACTCTTGAGCAACACGCCAATGAAACCTGCGCTGTCTTCGTTGAACCTTTGGTGCAATGTGCGGGTAACATGCGAATGTATGATCCCGTATATTTAACACTACTGCGTGAAGCCTGCGATGAATACAATGTCCATCTGATCGCCGATGAAGTAGCCGTTGGTTTTGGGCGCTCCGGTACTTTGTTTGCCTGTGAACAGGCATCTATCACGCCCGACATTCTGTGTTTATCAAAAGGGATTACGGGCGGTTATTTACCGCTCTCGGTTGCCGTAACAACGGATGAGATCTACCAGGCCTTTTATGACGACTATGAAAACCTGACGGCCTTTCTGCACTCGCATAGTTACACAGGTAATGCCCTGGCCTGTTCGGCAGCAGTCGCCACCCTCGACCTGTTTGAAAAAAACGATGTAATAGCTTCCAACCGGAAACTGAGTAAGAAAATGTTTGACTCCGTCGCTGAACTTGAAGATCACCGTCATGTCGGTGAAATCAGGCAAACCGGGATGATACTTGCCATTGAGATGGTCAAAGATAAATCCAGCCGTGAGGGCTATGCCTGGCAAGAACGGCGTGGCCTAAAGGTTTATCAACACGGATTAGCTAACGGTGTGCTCCTCAGGCCGCTCGGCAATGTCACCTATTTTATGCCGCCTTATGTGATCACGGAAGATGAAATTGATTTAATGGCAAGTATTGCGATTGAAGGCATACACCTGGCAACAAAAGACGACTAGTTTATGCGGATACCCCGAATTTATCACGATGGTGATTTAACCGTAGGCCAAACCATTGAGCTTACTCGTACCGCCTCGCAACATATATGCAAGGTGTTAAGGCTCGAGCTTGGTGCCGAGTTACGATTATTTAACGGTAAAGGAAAATGCGTTAGCGCTATCCTGCAATCTGCTTCTGCCAAAGCGGCCCTGGCCAAAGTCCAGGCCGAGGTCTCGGAATTAACGGAATCACCACTGCGTATTCACCTGGGATTAGGGATAAGCAAAGGTGAGCGAATGGATTACGCGATCCAGAAAGCTATCGAGGTCGGCGTGCATACCATCACACCGCTAATAACAGAACGCACCGTAGTACGACTGGATGAACAACGTACTGCAAAAAAACTGAATCACTGGCAAGGCGTTATCCTCAGCGCCTGCGAACAGTGTGGCCGTTCTTACCTACCGGAACTTAATCAGATTTCACCTATCGCCAGCTGGTTCAACCATCCGTCTCAATGCAAAATAGTCTTTGATCCAGACGCGGAACAAGCGCTATCGCAACTGGAGCCAGTTGAAGAAGTCAGTATATTGATAGGCCCAGAAGGTGGATTAGCAAATAATGAGCTTTGCCAGGCAAGCTCGCATGACTTTCATTCGATCCGACTTGGACCCAGAATATTGAGAACAGAAACGGCCGTTGTCAGTACATGCAGTGCCTTGCAGGTATTATGGGGAGACTTTGCCTGAAGCAAAATCGTTTATGGCAGGGATTTATTAGTGAATATTTTTAATGCGCGCTTCCAGGTCATCGATATCCGGTATTATCGCTGCCACGCCATTTAGATTAACATACGCCTTGATAGATTGACGTGGGGTCGTCGGTTTATCTGTAAACTGAACGGCACTGGGCCTGACTACCTGCAAACTGGGTAAACCCTGCATAAGGATAGCTATATAGGGCACGTCCTTATCTCCATTCAGTGTATTCAAAACAGCAATACGACAATTCTTATGCATCGTACCTGGCTCACCATCACTTATGCTTTCAAATGAGATTAGCGGTATTCTGCGCTCGCGCCAGTCCATGATTCCCAGTAACCATTCAGGTGCATCGTTTAGCCCTTCCGGCTCAGAATAAGCAACCACTTCGGCAACTGAGGCATTCGGCAAAAGAATAATCTCTTTATTGATTGGTAATAACAAACTATGTACGATCTCGAAATGTTTTTTCTGAGCCGCGGTCATACCTGTATCGCCAGACCTGGTTATATCTGTTGCATCTGACATCTATACCCCCTCTCTGGACTGTATATGTTTCAACAATTGTTTAGCCAATTGCTCCGGATTACCTACATAGTTAACATCGCAAATACGTTTCACATTGTCGGGCATACTACTGATCACGCAACTCTCTCGTGACTGAAGCCACACCTGGCCACCCGCTTCGAGAAGTTTAACACAACCCATTTTACCATCATCACCCATACCGCTAAAGATAATGGCGCCCGCCCGTGAGCCATAACGCTTTGCCATATCCTTGATAACCATATCAATAGATGGACTGTAGTTCGACGCTTCGCGAATACCTTCGAGCTCAATATTACCAATAGGATTAACGGTAATTCGCTCACCGACAGGTGCAATCAACACGTCTCCTTCGAGAAAAACATGCCCTTCGCTGGGGGCCATCACATTCAACCTGGTCCGTCGATTAAGCTGCTCTGCAAGCAAGCCAACAAAATTTGCCCCCAGATGCTGAGCAATAATAAACGCAGCGGGTATATCTGCCGGCAAGCTATGCAAAAATCGTTTTACTGCTTCGGGACCACCTAATGATGCACCTAATACCCACACATGTGATGCGATGCGATGCTCCGGTCTGGTTTTTCTTTCGTGAGTTGATTCCTGTACTTCAGGAAATTCTGGCTGCTCAAACTCTGCAGAATGCCAGCTAGGGATCCCCTTTGATTCTGCTATCTTCTGCATCAAACTAAAATGCCATTTTGTATCCGCAGCATTCTCATTCACGGTCAGCGCCGTCACGTCATTAAAGATGATGGGGATCTCAACCTTGTCGAGCACTTCATGCAATAGTTCTTCGTCAGTATCTATATCATCATGTAAATCCAATAATAAGACATCTGCCTGTGCTTTTTCCAGTTTATGAATAAACAATCGTGTCAACGGTTCACTCAGAATAACATTCAGGCCTGATTGTTCCATAACACGCCGTAAATTTGTTCGCTGCTGTAGTGAATCAGAAGCAATAGCAATTGCCAGCTGATCCAGTGCTGATTGTGACATAGAACGGTTCTCTAGACCCTGATCTGATTGTTTTAGGTTCGATTGTTGTTGATCCGAATTCTTTTGCTTCGGCTCTTCCAGTGACAGCTCTGTTTCTGCCTCAATCACGATGCTTTAATCCTTGTTACCCAGCATCGTGTCTATATTTTCGAGTAACTCAACTTCGCTATAAGGTTTGCCCATATAAACGTTGACGCCGATACTTATGGCACGATCACGGTGTTTTTGCCCAGTTCGTGATGTAATCATGATGATAGGTAAATCTTTCAGGCCCTCATCATTACGAATATTGGTTGCCAGTTCAAAACCGTCCATTCGAGGCATCTCAACATCAAGTAACATAACATCAGGTTTATAATCTTGTAGCTGTGCGAGCGCATCAACACCATCTTTTGCTGATACTGTCTTGAAGTTATTACGCTCAAGTAGTCGCGTTGTTACCTTGCGGACAGTGATCGAATCATCGACGACCATAACCAATGGTAGCCGTTTCTCTTCAGGTATAGCAACAACCTCCGCATCGGGTTCAACTTCCTGAACGATACTTGCCAATCTAATCAGCACACCAAGATCCAGAATTAACACAACGCTACCATCACCCATAACCGTCGCACCCGAAATACCGCGCAAGGTGCTAAGTTGTGGGCCTACCGGTTTGACGACGATTTCGCGGCTTCCGATTAAACCATCAACATGGATTGCTGCACGAAAATCACCTGATCGTACGAGTAGAACAGGTAACTTGGTCACTTCTTCAGGCGGTAGTTTCACGCCTGTCAAACCAATAGCTGCACCGAGATGAATATACTGATATTCATTTTCCAACCAGTGGTAGGTTGCATCTTTTTCTGACTGCATGCGTGCAATTTCTTCGCGGGATACACGTTCTACTGTTTCAACACCCAGTAATGGAATCGCGTATGTCTCTTCTCCTATCGTAATCATCAAAGCACGAGTAACCGAAAGACTCAATGGCATATTGATGCTAAACCGCGTTCCCTTACCACTTTCGGTATTGATGTTTAGCACACCACCAAGTTGTTTAATTTCATTATTGACGACATCCATGCCAACGCCGCGGCCCGCGATCTGAGTAATTTCATGGGCCGTACTGAACCCTGACTCAAGGATAATATCTAATAGATCTTCCGTGCGTACTTTGGCGTCGGCTTTGATGATACCTCGTTCAATCGCCTTGCTACGAATAGCATCAAGATCAATACCTGCACCATCATCGCTAACGGTGATAACCACATCAGAACCTTCCCGTGCAAAAGTCAGAGTAATAGTGCCGGTCTCATCTTTGCCTGCTGCAACACGTTGCTCCGGCATTTCGAGACCATGGGCAATCGCATTACGCAACATATGTTCAATGGGTGACATAATACGTTCGAGTACGGTTCGATCCAGTTCGTTATCACCACCCTTAATGTGCAATTCAACTTTTTTACCCAGCTCTTCGGCCGTTTGTCTGACAATGCGACGCATCCTGGGTATTTGACCCGCGACAGGCACCATGCGTGTCCGCATCAGACCTTCCTGCAAGTCTGTGTTTACACGCGATTGCTGTAATAATAATGTTTCTGATTCACGCGTCAGGTTTGAGAGAATGCCACGCAGCGAATTCAGATCGTTCAGTGACTCCAGCATGCCTCTTGATAGCGTCTGCATTTGCGTAAAGCGGTCAAACTCAAGTGGGTCAAAGTCCTCTTGGGTACTACCACTTTCCTCAATCCTGAACTGAATCTGTGCCTCTGCTTCCATTTCAAAATTTCTTAACTGTTCACGGAAACGTTCAACGGTATCATCAAGCTCCGTCAGGTTATAACTAAACGCATTAGTCTGCTGCTCCATGCGTGAACGATAAATACTAACCTCGCCTGCAAAATTAACCAGATTATCAAGCAATCCTGAACGAACGCGCACCATATCGCCGCGTGCCCGTTGTTGCGCCTGTTGTTGCTGTTCTGTCGCAATCTCGACGGGTGATGATTCTTCAGGCTCAGCCAGTTTTTGTCCGGCACCCAATGGAATAACATTTTCAGATGTTAGGTCCTCTGGAGTCAGATCAAAGCGTGAAGATGTCCCTTCTGCTGGCCCGCTATTTTTCCGATGATTTTCTGCCATCGGCGCTTCGTCAGCGTCGGTCGATGTTGAACCTCCTGCTGTATCAAAATCCGTAATCGACTCTTCAGGTGTAGAGAGAACAACCTCTTCCTCACCGTTATCGGTTCGCCCACCTTCAAGTTGTGAAAGATCATAACTTTCTGATTTGGCCATCGCGTTAATGATCGCAATCAGATCAGTCGCTGGTATCGGACGCTCCTGACTGCGCACCATTTCCAACATCGCTACCAGGCTGTCCTGAGCTTTCAACAACGCCTTGAACATATCATCCGCAACTTCAAGATGATCGTCTACAACCGCCGTTAACATGGACTCAATACTATGACTTAGATCACCCACTTCGATGACCCCTGCCATACGGGCACCACCTTTTAAAGTATGTAACAGGCGTTGTAGCGCTTTAACCTGATCCATTTCTTCTGGCGCTTCGATCCAGTCATGCAGGGTGTGGTCGCTCTCATTCAGTATTTCAATGCCTTCTTCCAGGAAAATCTCAAGCAACTCTTCATCGTAATCTGTCTCCGCCATCGCTCCAGCAAACGCGGCACTCATGGCCTCAGACTCATCAACGTCCGGTTCATCACCTATAATTTCGAGAGTTTCTTTATCAGGAAATGCCTCATCGTCTACTTTGATCTCATCCAGCGTCTCTGGCATCTCGATCTGCATGGTTGGCGATTCATATCGAGCCCGGTCTAACAACTCACGGGTACGTTTAATTAACTCTATGTTATCAGGTGGTTCTTCGCCCACATCATCCAGATTTTCAACCGTTTCTGCGATGAAACCACCCGTTTCTTCGAACAAATCAATAAGGTCAGCGCTAACATCAATTCCGTTGCTATGTAAATATTTTGTGTGCTCTTCCAGGAACCCGCATAATTCGGCGACTTGCGGCACGCTTGCGGTGCGTGAACTCCCTTTCAATGTGTGAAATGCACGAATGAGGTTCAGGTTTGAACCTTTTTCGTCACCATTTTTCCAGTTATCAATGTATTCGCGTAAGGCCGTAAGATGCGTGGTGATTTCCTTGCGGTAAATACTGAGCAACACGGGATCAATAACAGGTGGTGCTCGTCTGTCACTATGTTCATTAATGCCAGATAAATCTGCTTCATCTGATAAAACCAAATTACCCGATGAATCCATCATTAGCAGGGCATCTTCATCGACATCCAGTTCGATACCTTCGATTTCTACTGGTGGAGCCTGTTCGCCTGGCGCCTGTTCTTCTGGTATCTCGATCTGATGCAGATCGACATCGTTTACATCGTCTGCACCCAGATCAATTGAACTGATATCCGACAAACTATCCGCACCTTCGAGCTCAAGGTCGCCTCCCGTCAGGCTGATAGTGCGTCCATCATCCTGGGATAGATCCTGTACGTCAGCTTCATCCTGTTTCTCAGTACCCTCGGGAGCGGCTTGCTCTTCTTCTCTAGCCCCTATACTTGCAGAACTATCCCCAAGCTTTACCTGTTCACCTCTGCCCACTGCTTCGGCATTTGCCATGAGCGTAAAGACTTCCTGGCCCGGTTTTTCACCTGACTTAAATAATTCAAGCAAACCTGGCAACGTATCACGCGCATTCGCAAGTAGCACAAACATTTCCGGAGAGGGATCAATCGTTTTATCAATTAGTCGATTAAGCATTTGCTCGTACGACCAGGCAAACTCACCAACATCAACGGCACCAACAAGGCGGCCACTTCCTTTCAATGTATGGAAAGAACGGCGTAAGTCTTTAAGGCTTTCCTCATCAGCAAGATTATTCTGCCATCTAGGCAACAATCTTGAAATATTCCCATGCTCTTCTTCGGCCTCTTCCAGGAATATCTCGACGATTTCATCGTCCAGCTCATCCGCAATAGTGCCGGTCTTTTTAGCAGGCGCATATAAATCTGCCATGGGAGGTGCAGTTAGTTCAGATTCCTGCTGTACACCTTCCTGATCAGCATCCTCGACAGCAGGTAAATCAAAATCTTGTGAAATAGTACCTTCTACGTCTGGTTCTTCCGCATTATAAGGTTCCTGTACATCATTACTGATCGAATCTGGAGAAATAGCTTCAGCGGCCTCGTCATAACCTTCCAGACTAAATTCACCTGAAAGCTCTGCATCATCCTGCATCAATGAGACATCAATCTCAGGCTCGGTATCCTCCGCAGACAGTTCTATCCCGCCTGCCTCGTCATCAGTTCCTTCTGGGGTAACAGTATCGATAAGTGTTTTTTCTTCATCATCCTCAAACGACGGCACCGCTATATCAACCAGCGTCTGCTCATCATCGACAACATCCGAAGCGGCATCCTGTGGCTCTTCTTCGCTCGCCTCTTCCTCGATCGTAACCCCAAGCTCCACAAGGCTGCTCTCGGCTACATCCAGAATGGCCGATGGGTGACCCCAGCTTTCTGTGAGTGACTCAAGATAGTATTCCACGCTGCTGATAGCATCTGCCAATAAATCTAATGTACGTGCTTCCGGACGTTTCGAGCTATTCAGGATGCTTGTCTGCACATACTGCGAGGCACCTCGCAGCACACTGGCTGCACGATTAAGCGTTAACATCGAGAGTGAGCCGCGAATACGGTCGAGCAATCCAGGTACTTCCTGCAATACATCAATATTCTTTGGCATACGCGAGTAATCGTTAAACGACTCTTTGATCCTGCTAAGGTCAACCTTGACCTCATCGACGACACGCTTAACCAACTTACGTCGATCAGGATCAGCAAACTGCCTTATAATCGACTCGTCCGAAGGCACACCTTCAGTCGGCTGTTCTTCAACAGGTGCTGAAGTCGGTTCGCTCAAGGTACCTTCTATTCCTAGCAATGCTCCCGCAATATCCATCAGCACAGGATCTTCAACTGGTCTCTCGCCACTTCCCATTTCTTTGATAATGCTGATCTGATCCTGCAGTATCATGCGTTGATCACCAAAACCCAGCATATCGAGCGTATCGCCCATTTGTACGAGCTTTTGAGAAAGGTCTACTAGCGCTTGAGGGTTGCGTTCCTCTGAACGTACAAAAATATCGAGACTATCCTTGACCTGGGTAAGATCCTCGAGCAATACGGAAGAAACTGTTTTCATCAGCGCGGCGTTGGGTGCAGATAGATCCGCCCGCGCACGCTCCAGTGTCTCTGTATCAGGGATGAGTTCCGACAAATGGAAGGCATCTTTTAGTTCACAAACTCTACTACCTTCAGAACGCGAATTGGCCACGTAGTAAAGCAGATTTTTTAGTAATTCCTTTGGCGGATCAGACGACAGAGCAAATTCGCCATTATCAATGATCTTCTTAAACTGCCGATCAACTTGCCCCATTAATAGCTTGATCGCGACCGATGACTCAATACCTTGATCCTTCAACGCCTCGGCGACACCACTCGCAACCCATAATACCCGGCCCGTATCTGGATCATTTGCTGCAAGCCTGAGTTTTTCAATCACTGCGCTGATTCGACGAATGCCCTTCTTAACATTACTATCGCGAAACCAGTCAAGCAAACCTATGTGATACGTATGGCGCAAATTGCGCACAAGATCATCGATGGACTGATTCGAGTCTTCAGATGGTACCGGCGCATCCACAGCCAGATCAGGTGAGAACAGTGCACTTTCTGATAATAGTGCCGCACTACGTGAGGCACGCAAATCATTTAATATTGGTAGAAGAATAATGGGGTAATCTGGCTGGCCTAATTGCAGTTTTTCCAGGTAATCTGGTAACTGCATCATGCCTTTCATCATCACTTCAAAAGCATCATTTGGATTTTTGACCTGATTTTCTATCAACGCCTGCGCGAGTACTTCCAGCTCCTGAGACAACATACCTGCCCCATACAGTTCGACCATTTGCAAGGTGCCATAAACCTGATGCAAATAATTCAAACAGAAGCGTAATTGCGACTCATCGTCGGGCGCTTCTACATACGCTTCTAACGCCTGACGGGCATTATCCATGGTTGAGTCAATCTCTGATTTGACCCAACTTAGAGTATGTCCGTCGATGTGACCTACCTGCGTCATTTAATTACTGACCTCGTCATTGCCAGCGCGACGTTTAAATGCCAGGGTCGATTGATAATTAATGAGTTCCAGTTCAGGGTGCGTCCAGCCAAACACTTCACCCGCTCCCAACACCAATATGCCGCCTGGTTTCAGACGAGTGGCAAGGTGATCGAGAATCAAACTCCGTAGTTCCCGCTTGAAGTAAATCAGTACATTCTGACAAAGAATGATGTCCATCATGCCCATCGGTTGCTGTGCAAGCTCCAGTAAGTTAATCTGGGTAAAACACACCTTTTGTTTCAGGCTAGGTCTTACCTGGACATGTTCATCGTCAACATGCTCCAGATATGTCTGCGCGATGTGCTCAGGAATATTCTTAATCCGACGTTGGTGGTAAATACCATTACGTCCTGTCTGCAGGGCAGCACGGCTCACATCCGATGCAGTGATTCCATAATAGAGTTCTGGATAGTTCAGGAATGAGTAATCCAGCAGCATGGCTAACGAATAAGGCTCTTCACCCGTCGCACAGCCCACACTCCAGGCATGTACCGTATAAGGTTTTTCTTTTGTATTAACAAGTTCTGTCAGGTACTTGTCATGTATAAGGCTCAACGCATTGTTATCGCGATAAAAGCGAGTCTCGTGCACCGTCAACTTGTCAACGAGTGTTTCCCACTCGATCTGACCACGCGAACCATCCATTACAAGATGAAGGTAACTTTGATAATCGGGACTCTTCACCTCACGCATACGTGAGTAAAGGTTAGTGATTAAAAATGTTTTACGCGATTCTGGTAATAAGATACCTGTTTTTTTCTCGAGCAATTCTACCCATTGCTGAAACAACAGATCGTCCATCGGAGGAATTTCTGCGTATTCCCAGGGCACTTGCATGTGCGCTTGTTCGGGTATGGCCACCAATGAAAATCACCTCACCACCGTTAGACCGGTAGTTTAAAGCCTGCAACTGAACGACGCAGTTCGTTCGCGAGTTCCGCAAGGTTACCAATCGAGGCTGCCGTTTCATTGGTGCCCGCCGATGTCTGAGTTGTAATCTCCTGAATAACATTCATGGTATCAGAAATATTATTCGCTGCACTTGCCTGCTGTTTCGCAGAATCCGAGATGTTGGTAATCAATTCTGCAAGGTGTTTCGATACGTTTTCAATCTGCTCCAGCGACTCACCCGCGTTTTGTGCCAGTTGAGCACCTTTTACAACACCCGCGGTACTGGATTCCATTGAGGACACCGCTTCTTTGGTGTCGGACTGAATACCTTTCACCAGTGCTTCAATCTGCTTGGTCGCATCACCTGAACGTTCCGCCAGTCGCTGCACTTCGTCCGCAACCACCGCGAAACCTCGACCGGCTTCACCGGCCATCGCTGCCTGAATCGCCGCATTCAATGCAAGAATATTGGTTTGTTCAGAAATATCATTAATCAATTCGACGATATCACCAATTTCCTGGGATGATTCACCCAGACGTTTGATTCGTTTTGATGTCTCCTGGATTTGCTCACGAATACTGTCCATGCCGTGAATGGTGCGTTGCACCGCCTCGTTACCCCGCACCGCGATATCAACCGAGCGGTTTGCTTCGTCGGCCAGCTCACCCGCGTGAGATGATACTGCTTCAATTGACACAGCCATTTCATTAATCGCCGATGAGGCACCGGTAATCTGTTGCGCCTGATGATCAGATGCTTCCGCAAGGTGCATCGCCGTCGCCTGTGATTGTTGCGCCGCTGACGATACCTGTTGAGTCGTTTCGTTAATCGCCTGTACCAGGTTACGCAGCGCGTCGATCGCGTAGTTAATGGAATCCGCGATCGCACCCGTGATATCCTCGGTTACGGTGGCGTGTACGGTTAAGTCACCATCCGCCAGGTCACCCATTTCGTCCAGCAAGCGTAAAATCGCTTCCTGGTTCCGTTTGTTGGTTTCTTCTGTGCTACGACGTTGAGATTCTGTGAACATCAAGGTCTTGCGTGAATCACGCATATAAATGAAACCAAGCAAGATAACAAAGCCCAACGCAACCAGACCCAGAACATAAGCCATAATGGGTTCAATACGACCCGAAATAACCCCCGTATAGGCTTCACTGGTACTTTCAATGTGCTTTGAAACACTGGCCGATGCGGTAAGAACCTCCTCTGCCGCACCCGAGACCTGGAACATCTCTGGCGAACGATCCAGAATCGCACCTACCTGATCACGTATCTGGTTAAACTGTTTTTGTACTAATTGCAGTTTGTGGCGTTCGTTAGAGTTGGTAATTTTCTTAATCCGTTTGGCGGGATTACCCCTAAGCATGGACTGGATAACCGAGCCGAATAATGCTGCGTCTCGACCGAAGCGGTCAGCCGCGGTAACCGCATCTTCACCACCTTCCAGTACCAGTGATACGTTACTCGAGATACGTTGAGTTAACATCAACTGCCGTGTCGCGATATAAACCTGATCAGCGGCTGCCCCCTGACGCGTCATGGTTCCTACCACCTCATCAGATAATGCCAGTAAAGTAGGAATCTGCTCATTAATACTGTTGATGTAAGAACGCATCGAGGTGACGACTTCACGCCCTTGCAAAATAATATCGATGTTCTGGCCGTAGCCCTTCCAGTCCTTATCTAGCATCTGCACGGCATTGATATCACCGGTTACACTCATTTGATATTTCAGAATGTCATCAAACTTATTGTAAGCAATTTGCAGTGCAGGGAAGGCATCCAGTCGACCTCGTGCCGCCTGTGATGCAAGTTTTGCAATCTCCTGGGATAAGACTTGTTGTTCACCAAGTCGTTGAATGTATATTTGGTCATCACTGGCTAACTGTCCACTGCGCAGGAAGAAATAGCCCATGCCCAACAGCGAACCCACCAAGAGGACAATAACTATTAGCATGATACCACCTGCGCTAAAGGCACGTCCGTCAGTCGTTGTTGTTCTCATTGTTAACTCCTAGCGTACTGAGTACATCGAAAATAATTCTTATAACTTGTTAGAACCAACAGAACAGGTAGAAAAACTACTTGTCATGCACCTTGTTGCTATAAATCTTACCGCTACAGTCTTGCCGCTACTTCCATAAAGCGTTTATGGGTTAATAGTTTTTCCAGGTTAAACACGCCCCACTGAGTATTTCCCTGCTTGTAGCCGCCGACTATGAAATCACGATAAACATCAGGCAACGTTGATAACCCGCCAACCCTTTCTTCATCAAAGAAGTGACGCAGCCCCATCGCTTCGTCCACCATCAAACCTACCAATATATTTTCGTGCTTAACCATCAACACCCGCGTTCTCCGATCCTGTTCCGTTGGCACGCCTTCTATAAAATCGTGCAGGTCTATAACCGGTAACAGTGAGCCACGCATATTGGTTACACCCCTTACCCACCGCCTGGCATGCGGCAACCTTGTCAGCACCGGGTATACCAGGATCTCACCCACTTCACCCAGTGACGAAACCAGCAACAACTCGCCGACTCTAAAACCAATGCCTGACCACGTCCGACGAACCTCAATCTGCTGAGGTAGACCTAATGCCCGGCTACGACTTCTGGTCTCAATCTCTTTGATGAGCGTATAGGGCGTTGTGCTCTCTACTGTCATCCTGTTCCTTAAAGTACCGCTGAAACCTTCGTTAACAGGTCAGTTGCGTCTACCGGTTTGGTAATATAGTCCTTGGCTCCCTGGCGCAAACCCCAGACCCGGTCTGTTTCCTGATCCTTCGTCGTTACGATGAGAATAGGAATATGTTGCGTTTCAGGGTCTTTGGTTAATGCCCGAGTCGCCTGAAAACCATTCATGCCCGGCATGACGACATCCATCAAAATCACATCTGGTTTACCAGACTTAGCCTGCTTGATTCCGTCTTCAGCATTATCCGCAGAACTGACTGAGTGACCGCCTTGTTCGAGTATGCCTTTGAGTACGTGAACCTCAGTCGGCGAATCATCGACAATCAACACATGTGCCATGCTTTTTGCTCCTTAACTTTAAATATTTACTGTTTGCTTTAATTACTACTACCTGGCTATCTAGCAACATGTTTCTTTATAGCGCCAAGCAGTTCTTCTTTGGTAAAGGGTTTCGTCAAATACTGTTCTGAACCTACTATGCGTCCCCGTGCGCGATCAAACAAACCATCCTTACTGGACAACATAATGACCGGTGTTTTTTTGAACACTTTATTGTTCTTGATCAAGGCCGTCGTTTGATAACCATCTAAACGCGGCATCATGATATCAACAAAGATGATATGTGGCCTGTGATCGGCAATTTTAGCCAAAGCCTCAAACCCATCTGTTGCAGTGATAACCTCACAACCAACTTTCTTGAGTAACGTCTCTGCGGTTCGCCGGATAGTCTTCGAGTCGTCGATGACCATCACTTTCAGGCCTTGAAATTCATCATCCATAACCTTCTCTGCTAACACTCGTGGTTATCCTTCGTAAAATGAAAATTAAGCGCTTTCGCTTGATTAATTCTGTCCGACCATTGCTCCACAAAACCAGCAAGCCATTGTTAAATTAGTCACATCCCGATATTTAACATAGATTTGAAGAACAATCCATAAGTATCCATATTATATAGGATATTTCGTATCTGGGGCCTGTCAAGCAATCTCCCTAAAAAAATAAAACTGTTCAATTTTCGAGCAATTCTCAGGCCTATGAATGCCTGGTTTCATCCATATGGTGTAGACTAATATTAGTTAACCCACCGAAAAGTACCCAATTTTATGACCATCGAACACCTGCACGCCGTACCACATCTTACGACGGCCCTTTCCGGTCCACTTCGCCACCTGGAATCGCATTTACTCAAACACCAGTCTGAGATCGAAACCTGGCTCAGGGGCCAGTGGTTACAAACCCCGGCACCTTTCTACGCCTCCGTTGACCTACGTAACGCGGGCTTCAAACTCGCTCCCGTCGATACTAATCTTTTCCCCGCAGGCTTTAACAACCTGAATGAAGCCTTTATGCCCTTATGCATACAGGCGATGCAGTCCGCAATGGAGAGAATCTGCCCTGACGCGGCAAAGATCATTCTGGTCCCTGAAAACCATACTCGAAACCTGTTCTACCTGGAGAATATCGCCACTTTACAGAATATCATTAGAAAAGCAGGCTTCGAAGTACGTATCGGCTCGCTGATCCCTGATCTTGAAGAAAACACACAATTCATGCTGCCATCCGGTCACAAGATCACCCTGTCGCCGCTGAAAAGAGAAGGTGAAAAACTAACGCTTACTGGCTTCGACCCCTGTATTGTCTTACTTAACAATGACTTATCTTCTGGAATTCCGGATGAATTTCGAGGCCTGAAGCAAAAAATAGTCCCGCCACTGGATTTAAGCTGGGCGACAAGGCTCAAGTCTGAACACTTTGCCGAATACCAGACCGTTGCTGAAGAATTTGCCAACATCGTTGATATCGATCCCTGGCTGATTAATCCGCTGTCTCGTAACTGCGGCGAGATCAATTTCATGAAACGCGAAGGCGAAGACTGCCTGCGCAAGAATATCACCAGGCTGCTCGACGATATCCAGGAAAAATACGATGAATACGAGATTACCGAAAAACCCTTCGTGATTGCCAAAGCCGATGCAGGCACCTATGGCATGGGCATCATGACCGTACATAGCGCCGATGAGCTGCTCATGCTTAATCGCAAGCAACGTACAAAAATGTCATCAACTAAAAGCGGCAAGTCCGTCAGCAAAGTCATCATGCAAGAAGGTATATACACCTTTGAGGAATGGGGCGATGCGCAATCTGCGGCAGAACCCGTTGTCTACATGATTGATCACTTTGTGGTGGGGGGGTTCTACCGCGTGCACACGGATCGTGGCACCAATGAAAACCTTAATGCCCCTGGGATGCATTTCCAGCCTTTAGCCTTTGCCGACGTTTGTAACACACCAGACGCCAACAAAGCACCTGATGCCAACCCCAACCGTTTTTATGCCTACGGGGTCATCGCCCGACTTGCATTACTCGCCGCCGCGCGTGAATATGCACAGTCCAAAAATTAAAAATATTCTCTGCGTAACAAGAGTGTCGAATCATGAAACTGGGTGTGGTCATGGATCCGATTGGATCCATCAATATTAAAAAGGACAGTACCTTTGCCATGTTGCTTGAGGCGCAGCGACGCGACTACAAGCTCTTCTATCTCGAACAACCCGATCTTTACCTTGAGGGCCAACAGGCACGTGCCCAGGCACGACCACTCAGCGTTGAAGACAATCCTGACCATTGGTTCAAACTGGGTGAAGATAAAGATATAGCTCTTGCAGAGCTGGATGTGATCCTGATGCGCAAGGATCCGCCCTTCGATATGGATTACATCTATTCGACGTACGTGCTTGAAGCCGCCGAACAAGAAGGCACACTGGTTGTTAACAAAGCCCAATCTCTACGTGACTGTAACGAAAAACTATTTGCCCTGCAGTTTCCGGACTGTATTCCACCGACAAAAGTAGCCAGCTCGGCAACCAAACTAAAGAAATTTATAGAAAAACATAAAGACACGGTGCTTAAACCACTCGACGGCATGGGTGGAGAATCCGTGTTCAGAGTAAAACACGACGATGCCAATTTAAATGTAATCATCGAGACCCTGACACAAAAAGGCAAACGTTTGATCATGGCGCAACGTTTTATCCCGGAAATAAGCAAAGGCGATAAACGAATCCTGGTTATCGATGGTGTTGCAATTCCTTATGCGTTGGCACGCATCCCGAAAAAAGGCGAAACACGAGGAAACCTGGCCGCAGGTGGTCGAGCCCAGGGGCTCGAATTAAGCGAGCGTGATCACTGGATCTGCCAGCAGGTAAGCCCACGCCTAAAAGCATTGGGATTGTTGTTTGTCGGCCTGGACGTCATTGGTGATTATTTGACGGAGATCAACGTCACCAGCCCAACCTGTATCCGTGAACTTGATACACTCTACGACCTCAATATCAGCGCAACCCTGATGGACAGCATCGAAAAATGAAAACCGTAAAATGCCTATCAATCGATTCTCAAATATAGCCGTCGCAATACTCGTCAGTCTGTTGTCGGTCAGCTTATTACTGGCAGGTTGTCAGCAAAAATCGACGCTAATTGAAAGCAAGGATTCAATACTGGCCTTTGGCACTTTTGTCGAAGTCACGCTCGTCAATCTCAAGCCTGCCGATCATGAACGGGTTATTCAGGAAATAGAAAAAGAACTTCAATTTTATCACTACGCCTTTCACCCCTGGAAATCAGGCCCCACCGGTCGCACCAATCAACTGCTGGCTGCCACCGGTGAGTTCACAGCAAATCCATCGTTGATCCCCCTGATCAAGAAATCAAAAAAGTACTCAATCCAGAGCAAGGGGTTGTTTAATCCTGCGATCGGTCAGCTTATAAAACTTTGGGGCTACCATGATGAGATGCCTCCGGAAGAAGGCCCGATACCCGATGATGCCGACATCCAGGCTCTACTCGAGAAAAAACCTTCCCTGGAATCTATCACGATAAAGGGGGTGCGTTTACGCAACAGCAACCCGGCCAACAAACTGGATTTTGGTGGTATTGCCAAGGGTTACGCCCTGGATCTAATCCTGGAACATATCCAGCAAATGGGTGTAAAAAATGCCAACATCAATACCGGTGGCGATCTAAAAGTAATCGGTCAACGGGGAGATAAACCCTGGCGCATCGGCATTCGTGATCCTCGCGGTGAGGGTGTGATCGCAAGCCTGGAGGCCTTTCATAATGAAGCCGTTTTTACTTCCGGTGATTATGAACGTTTTTACAAAGTCGAGGGTAAACGCTACCACCACATTCTGGATCCCCGCACGGGTTATCCAGCCAGAAACGCACAGAGCGTGACCGTCATTCACACTGATGCCGCACTCGCCGACGCCGCCGCAACCGCCCTGTTTGTTGCCGGTCCGGATGAATGGTTGGCGATTGCCAAATCGATGCACATCCAACAAGCCATGCTGATTGACCGGGATGGCAAAATTTATATTACCGAGGCGATGGCCAAACGGGTTAAATTTGAAAAACCCAAACTCGATGTCAATATCGTTACTATCCCATAACACTCATTTTTGCTAACTGCCCGACACTTTCGGTAATCTTCATGGCTATAATTAATCTGAAACTGTTAGATTAGGCGATCGGCGGCAGAGTAAACTGTATAAACACATGCAAAACGTAGTAAACCAACAATACAATCAACATCAGTTTGATCGACTCGGACTGACCATCTTCATCGCGCTCGCCTTTCACGCCATCATCATCCTGGGTGTCAGTTTTGACTTTGAAGACCTGTTACCAGAAAAGAGCATGCAGACCATGGAAATCACCCTGGTGCATAGCCATTCAAAAGAGGCCCCGGAAGAAGCCGACTACCTGGCGCAGGCTAATCAGAAAGGCGGCGGTAATGTGGACGAGCGGGTGCGCCCGAGCAGCCCTTTCTCAAACCCCGTCCCCACCACCGAGGATGGAATCGCACCCCACAGCCAACTGGGGTTTTCACCGCCACCGCTGACCAAAGAAGAACAACAAAGGGAAATTATAACCGCAGAGAAATCACCCTTTGCCGAACAAACTAAAGATTTCAAGCGCGACGTCCCGCTCGAAAGTAAAAGCCAGAAGGCCGCACAACTTTATGAACGAAGTCGTGAATTTGCACGACTGCGTGCAGAAATAAAGCAACTAAAAAGCGCCTATGCACGCACGCCCCACCACACTTATGTAACCGGCATTAATGCAAAACAAAATCGCTTTGCCAGCTATATCGTTGCCTGGCGCGACAAGGTCGAAAACATCGGCAACCTCAACTACCCGGAAGCCGCCGTACGGAATAATGTTAGCGGCGACCTACTGCTCGACGTTGCCATCAACCCGGATGGCACCATACAGGCGATCAAAATACTGCGCTCTTCAGGCAAAACCATGCTCGACAAAGCCGCCAGGGATATCGTCCGGATGGCCGCCCCCTACTCGCCACTAAGCAAAGACATCCTCCGAGATACCGACATATTGCACATATCGCTGGTTTGGAATTTTAGGGTCAAGGGGTTAACGACTTCTATTCAATAAGGGTTTATGGTTTTTTATTATTTATTTCTATTTCGCTTCGCTGAAGCCAAACAAAATAAAAATAATATCCACCTTGTAGATACCCAATTTGTCATCGATACTTAGTTTTATGTCCGACACCACCACACCCCCAGAAAATCTATCTGCAAATCAGCTGACTAACCAGTTTCTGATTGCGATGCCTTCGCTGGCCGATCCAAATTTCTCGCAAACCGTGACGTATATATGTGACCACAGCGATGAGGGGGCGATGGGGTTAGTCGTGAATCGGCCGCTGGATCTGGAGATCGACGCCCTGTTGTCTCATCTGGACATAAATGCGGATCATCACCGCGCTGACTATATTCCGATCTATCAGGGCGGGCCGGTACAGACAGAACGGGGCTTTGTCCTGCACCGCGACATCGGTCAGTGGGAAGCGACGATGGAAATTTTTGATGATATTGCCCTGACCATGTCCCAGGATATCATTGAGGCCATCGCCCGCAACGAGGGCCCAAAAGACTACCTGATCACCCTCGGTTATGCAGGCTGGGGGGCAGGCCAACTTGAGGAAGAATTGGCCGCCAATGCCTGGCTCAATGGTCCCGCTGATCCTGCTATCATTTTCGATACGCCCATAGAACAGCGCTGGACGGCATCGGCACGGCACCTGGGTGTTGAGCTAAAGAACCTTTCCAGCGACGTGGGTCACGCGTAAACTCCAACACTTATGACAAGTCGTACGCTTTTAGGCTTTGATTATGGCCGCAAACGCATTGGTGTTGCCGTGGGTCAGGAGATTACTTGCACGGCAAAAGGTCTGACCACGTTGAACACGACACAGGCTGGCCCGGATTGGCCCGCTATCGATAAACTGGTGAAAGAGTGGCAGCCCCAGTTAATTGTGGTCGGCATGCCGTCCAACATGGATGCCAATTTAGAGAATAGGCCCCACAAGCTCCACAACGAAGTGAAAGACTTTGGGGCTCAGCTCGCGCAGCGTTACAATCTGGCCGTTGAGTGGATCGATGAAAAGCTCAGCTCGAGGGAGGCCGAGCAACAGTTATCTGCCAGCCAACAGACAAAAAAAAGGAAGCAAGACAAGGCACAAATCGATAAACTGGCCGCCCAGGTGATTTTGCAGTCTTATTTGAATACACACTCATGACGACATGTCCATCTCCAGACGACCTGATACCCAGGATGGTCGATCAGCTCAAGGCCCTGTTAAAGGATCGAGGCATCGATGATCCTTGCATGATCGGCATTCATACCGGTGGCGTCTGGTTGGCTGAGAAATTACACAATGAATTAGCGATCCGTTCACCTCTCGGTGCACTCAATATCACTTTTTACCGGGACGACTTCACCCGCATTGGTATGCACCCGCAGGTCACCCCATCCAGTCTGGATTTTGCGATGGAAGACCAGCACATTATTCTGGTTGACGATGTCTTGCACACGGGTCGTACCATTCGTGCCGCACTAAATGAAATTTTTGATTACGGCCGACCCGCCTCAGTGATTCTCGTCACCATGGTAGACCGCAGCGGACGAGAATTACCCATCAACGCCGACGTAACTGGTGTACAATTGGCGCTCGGTCCAAACGAACAAATTAAATTAGATGGTCCCGAGCCGCTGAGTTTAGAAATACAGGAGACTTCGTGAAGCAGCAAGATATTCAATTTGATAATACCGGCAAGCTTCGCCACTTCCTTACTATTGAAGATCTCCCCCGTCAGACCCTGATAGACATACTCGATACCGCTGAAAATTTTTCTACCGTCGGCAGCCAAAGCGCCAAGAAGGTTCCGCTGCTGCGCGGCAAGACCATCGTAAATTTATTCTTCGAAGGCAGCACCCGCACCCGCACCACCTTTGAACTAGCCGCAAAACGCCTGTCCGCCGACGTGCTCAACATTAATATCAACACCTCCTCGACCAGCAAAGGTGAGAGCCTGCTGGATATGCTGCGTAACCTGGAGGCGATGCACACCGATATGTTTGTGGTACGCCACGGTGAAAGTGGTGCCGCACATTTTATTGCGGAACACGTCGCCCCGCACATCAGCGTCATCAATGCCGGTGACGGCAGTCATGCCCACCCGACCCAGGGTATGCTGGATATGTTTACCATTCGCCGTCATAAACAGGAATTTCAAAATTTACGCGTCGCGATCGTCGGCGACATCATGCACTCCCGGGTCGCCCGCTCTGAGATACATGCGCTAAATCGACTTGGTGTACCCGAGGTTCGTGTTGTCGGCCCGCACACCTTGATACCACGCACGGCGAGCACCCTCGGCGTGCATGTCTATCACAACCTGCGCGAAGGCATTAAAGACGTGGATGTCATCATTATGCTGCGCCTGCAAAAAGAACGCATGCAAGGCGCGATGTTACCCAGTGAAGCCGAATATTTCTCACAGTATGGTTTGACCGAGGAAAAACTTAGCCTGGCCAAACCCGATGCCATCGTCATGCACCCTGGCCCCATCAATCGTGGTGTCGAGATCGAATCCGTAGTGGCCGATGGCCCCCAGTCTGTGATCCTGGAACAAGTTACTAATGGCATCGCGGTTCGCATGGCGATTATGTCCATGGTGCTGGGTCGCAAGCAGGAGAGTGCGGGATGAAGATAGCGATCAGCAACGGCCACGTCGTCGACCCGCGCAATCAGGTGAATGGTAGAAAAGATATCTTTATTCTGGACGACAAGATCATTGCCCTCGACAAGGCACCGGATGGATTCCAGGCCGATCTGATCATCGATGCCAGCAACAAAATCGTCAGCCCCGGTTTCGTTGATTTAAGCGCGCGTTTACGCGAACCCGGACAGGAACATAAAGGCACTATTCTTTCGGAGACACGTGCCGCCGCCGCCAGTGGTATCACCAGTCTATGCATACCACCGGATACCAACCCGGTCATCGACACCCCTGCCGTTATCGAACTCATCCACCAACGCAACGAAGATGCCGGTTTTTGCCGCGTCTATACTATGGGTGCTTTAACCATGGGCCTGGCGGGTAAACACCTCACCGAAATGGCCCACTTAAAAGATGCCGGTTGTGTCGGCGTCAGCAATGTCATGAATTGCATTAACAACCCGCAGGTTTTAAGGCGTGCGATGGAATACGCTGCCAGCGTCGACCTGACGGTTTTTTTACATCCACAGGACTCGGGCCTGGCCAATAACGGCTGTGCGCATGAAGGTGCCGTCAGTACCCGGCTGGGATTGATGGGTATCCCCGAAGCCGCGGAGACACAGGCCGTTGCCAACTTTTTAATGCTGGTAGAACAAACCGGTGCGCGTATTCACTTTTGCCGACTGACGACTTCGCGCGCGATACAAATGATCAGTCGTGCCAAATATGACGGCTTTGATCTAACCGCGGATGTCGCCGCACACCAATTACATTTAACCGAGATGGACATCGGCTATTTCAACAGTCAGTGTCATGTGCAACCACCACTGCGTACCCAGCGTGATCGCGATGCACTGTGCCAGGCCGTTGCAGAATCACAAATAGAGGCCATCTGTTCTGATCACCAGCCCCATGACGTCGATGCCAAGCTTGCACCGTTTGCCGCAACCGAGCCCGGTATCTCGGCACTGGAAACATTACTGCCGTTGAGCCTGCGACTGGTTCATGACGGCCTGCTAACCATCATGGAAATGGTGGATCGGCTCTCAACCACACCCGCAGAAATCCTCGGGCTGCGTGCCGGTCACCTGAGCATAAATGCCAAAGCCGACATCACCATCTTTGATCCCGACAAACACTGGGTGCTCAAACCACAAAACATGCTCAGTGATGGCCACAATACACCCTTTAAAAACTGGGAGATGCGTGGCTCTGTGGTCAAAACCCTTTGCAACGGACAAGTTGTTTACGCCAATGACAAGTAAACCCAAATCATAAACACAACCTATGAGTAGCGTAGCGAACAAACCACACCGAGACACGATTGTCTGCGAGCAGGCAGAAATACTCTGCCACGATGCCTTCGACGGCGATCAATATATTTTACGTATCCAGGCACCTGAAATTGCAAAGCGCGCCCTCGCAGGAAGTTTTGTTCATATCCAGTGTGATCCATCACTACCCATGCGGCGTCCGATCTCGATTATGCGTGTCGATGCCAACACCGGTTGGGTCGAACTTTTATATAAAGTCTTCGGCCACGGCACCGCATTACTGGCCAAACGTCAGGCGGGTGAGAAGCTGGATTTATTCGGCCCCATCGGCGTATCGTTTGAAATCCACGCAGACAAAACACGGCCCTTACTCATCGGTGGCGGCGTCGGCATCCCGCCGATGATCTTCGTTGCTGATAATTTAAAGTCCCAGAAACACTATACGCCGTTTGTCATTATGGGATCCGAAGTCCCGTTTCCGTTTCAGACAAAACCATCAACCATCATGCTACCGGGACAACCGGATGGAGTGATCGCCTGCATGCCCTTGTTGGAAGACTGGGGCATCGCCTCACGTTTAACCAGCACACAAGGCTACCCAGGATGTTTTGATGGTTACGTAACGGACTTAGCCAGACATTATTTAGACGCGCTGGATAAAGACCAATTAAAACAAATCGAGATCCTCAGCTGCGGCCCCACTATCATGCTCAAAGCCGTCGCCGAACTCGCCAAAGAATATGATCTACCCTGCCAGGTATCACTCGAAGAACACATGGCCTGCGCCGTTGGGGGCTGTGCGGGATGCGTGGTGGAAGTAAGAACTGAAAAGGGCCCCGCGATGAAACGAGTGTGTGTGGATGGACCGGTGTTTGATGCTTATTCGGTTTTTTGATTTTTATTCAATTCTTTGATCTACTCATCTTCAACGCACCGCCTTTAAGATGAAACGAGCCAACGGGAAAAGAAACCGACCATAAGTGAAATACCAGAATATAAAGTAGAACGCATTACCCGATAACCGGCTCGATAACGCCCTGTGACGTGGTGTGGCGCGCCTGAACCGATCCCGAACTTCTTCACCGCTGGTATGGTCCCGGTGTCGAAACCATCATTCACACGTTTAACTGAACACCCGGCGGCGCGTAGCTCAACAAGATAATGTGCCGCGGACTCAGGTACCGATGGCTGCCGCCGACGCCGAGATCGCCTGCTTTGCTGAGCGGAAGATAAACATATTATATAGAACCTTCATCAGATCGACATTGCCTTGTCATGTTTGATAATTAGCGTAAGTGTCTCTAAGCAGCTTAACCACAGGGAGACACA
>ENA-ORDP01000226-ORDP01000226.1-marine-sediment-metagenome-genome-assembly--contig:-NODE-226-length-38335-cov-4.180747_pt1 | contig 38335 bp, 31 predicted proteins | sample MGYA00248627_ERZ508539 | MGnify/ENA primary metagenome ERZ508539 (study PRJEB26208, sample SAMN05571518) | marine sediment metagenome | biome: deep sea; feature: Hydrothermal vent; material... | reverse complement strand
AATGGTTGCCAGATAACAGCTCATTAATGAGCAAGGGCAACCAGTAAAGCGGGTATTCTACTGATCAGACAGGGATTTGCAACATTTCGAGCTATCCAGGCCGTTCATATAAGTCCCCTCTCCCCCAGGGAGAGGGTTAGGGTGAGGGGATAAATAGACATAACTACTTGTTTTATATCCCCTCATCCCAGCCTTCTCGACTCTGGTTCCGTACTTCGTACTACCTCCTCCATCCCTGGAGTCGTCCCGGAGGGAGAAGGGGCTAAAAGTCTTGTGCCGCATTTTCTATATACGCTGTCGCAGCGCCTCAAACAGGCAAACCCCGGCTGCCACCGAGACATTCAGGCTCTCGACCTGCCCTGCCATCGGGATACGCACCAGATGGTCACAGGTGTCCCGGGTGAGGCGTCGCAGACCCTGCCCTTCTGCACCCATGATCAGTGCGACCGGTCCTTGCAGGTTGGCCTCATAGAGCGAATCGCTGGCCTCACCAGCCAGCCCGGTTAGCCAGATGCCCCTCTGTTGCAATGATTTCAGGCAGCGCGCCAGGTTAGTTACCTGAAATAGCGGCAGCACCTGTGAGGCACCTGAAGATACCCGGTCTACGGTTGGATTCAAATGCGCCGAACGATCGCGGGGTGTGATCACGGCATGAACACCTGCCGCATCGGCACTGCGCAGGCAGGCGCCAAGGTTGTGTGGGTCGGTCACGCCATCAAGTACCAGCAAGAAAGGCGGTGCATCGAGTTTGTCCAGCAGTTGGCTCAACTGCTGGTCGGTGCCGGGGGTGGCAGGCCTGACACTGGCAACCACACCCTGATGATGTTTGTCATCGGCACGTTTATCGAGCTCCTGGCGCTTTACCCTTTGCACGTTGGCACCAGCTTTTTTAGCCAGATCCAGCAGCTGGTCCATGCGCTGGTCTTTACGATCTGCGCTCACCCACAGCTCCAGCAGCCGTTCGGGACGATATCGTAATACCGCCAACACGGTATGTATGCCCGCTATGGTGACCTTGCCTGACATCTACTGACTATCGCTCAGTCGCTACGCGAGCGGCGGCGTTTGCTGCGACTGCCTTTTTTGCGCGTACCCTTTGAGGATGTCTTTTTAGACCCTGATTTTTTTAGACCTGTTATCTTCGTTTCTGCTTTCTTTGTGTCAGTGTTTTTTGAACCTGATTTCCGGGACCGCCTTCTTTTCGAGCGTGCTTTTCTTGATCCCGTCTTTTCCGACCCAGGGGCTGACTGACCTGGTAAATCAAAATCTATTTTTCGATCATCCAGATCAACCCTGACCACCTGCACATCAAGACCATCTCCCAGTCGGTAGGTTTTTCCGGTACGTTCACCGCGCAGGCGATGCCCGGCCGGATCAAAATGATAATAGTCGTTGGCCAGTGACGTAATGTGAACCAGACCTTCGACATAAATATCACGCAATTCAACAAAGATCCCGAACGAGGTCACTGCGGTAATCACGCCATGAAAGGTATCACCTACCTTGTCCATCATATATTCACACTTCAACCAGGACACGGCATCACGTGTGGCCTCGTCTGCGCGACGTTCGGTCATCGAGCTGTGCTCGCCCAGCGAAGCCAGGTCTTCATGGGTATAGGCAAAGTTTGCGGCCTTGCCGCCATGCAGTATATGACGAATGGCGCGATGGATCATCAGGTCAGGGTAGCGTCGTATCGGTGAGGTGAAATGGGCGTAGGCCTCATGAGCAAGCCCGAAGTGGCCAATGTTGTCCGGGTTGTACTGTGCCTGTTTCATGGTACGCAATATAACCGTCTGGATCAGATGAGCATCATCGCGTCCCCGTATCCGTTTTAGCAGGTTGGCAAAGTGGCGTGGCTCCAGTTTACCACCCGGCAGGCGCATACCGAATTCACCCAGAAAGCTTTTCAGGTCAAGCAGTTTTTCAGCATCTGGTTCTTCATGTACCCGGTAAAGCGCCGGCATACGATGGCGTAGCAGAAAACGCGCTGCACAGACATTGGCCGCGATCATGCACTCTTCAATTATGCGGTGTGCATCATTACGCTCGGTAGGAACAATCTTTTCAATTTTACGGTCTTCACCAAACACGATACGTGTGTCCGTGATATCCAGTTCGATCGCACCCCGTTTAGCCCGACCCCTGGCCATGACTTTATAAAGCCGATACAGTTCTTTTAAATGCGGTAACAGCTGCGCATGTTGCTGGCACAATGCACTATCCTGGTCAACCAGCATGGCCGCCACCTCATCGTAGGTCAGCCGTGCATGAGAACGCATTAGTGCATCGTGGAAGCGCGAACGGTATACCTTGCCCTGTTTATCAATATACAGCTCACACACCATGCACAAACGATCTACTTGCGGGTTCAGCGAACATAAACCGTTAGACAGGATTTTGGGCAGCATCGGTATCACGCGTTCAGGGAAATAAACCGAGTTGCCTCTGTTAATCGCTTCATCATCCAGTGACGACCCTGAATCTACGTAATGGGATACATCCGCTATCGCCACCAGCAGACGCCAGCCTGAGTCGGTCTTTTCACAATACACTGCATCATCGAAATCGCGTGCATCTTCGCCGTCGATGGTAACCAGCGGCATATCACGCAGGTCTAGTCGGCCTTTTTTGGCCTTATCCGGAACCTCGTCAGCCAGACCGCTAATTTCATTGTCGACTGCCAGCGGCCACTGGCTCGGTAAGTCATACATACGCATGGCGACGTCAATTTCCATGCCGGGCGCCATGTGGTCACCCAGTATTTCCACCACCTGACCGATAGCCTGACGTCGGTGAGCCGGATAGTCACTGATATGAATAGTCACTATCTGGCCATTTTCGGCACCCGCCGTGCGGTCTGTTGGCACCATGATGTCCTGGCAGATGCGTCGGTTTTCCGGGCTGACGTAGCACACACCCTGCTCACAATGGAACCGTCCCACAATGCGTTCGTTCACGTGCTCCAGCACGTCTACTATCATGCCTTCCTTGCGGCCACGCCGGTCGACACCGGTAATACGTGCCACAACGCGGTCACCATGCATGGCCTTTTCCATCTGCCGTGCAGTCAGAAACAGATCATCACCACCCTCTTCCGGTCGCAGAAAGCCAAAGCCGTCGTGGTGTCCAATTACCCGGCCACGCACCAGTTCAAGCTCATCTACCGGCGCATAGCCGCGCCGGGTGTAGATCAACTGACCGTCGCGTTCCATTGCGCGCAAACGACGGCGTAATGCCTCAATATTATCATCGCTGGTCAGGCCCAGTATTTTACCGAGCTCATCCCGGTTCATCAGGCTGGCGTTCTGTTTCAGTGTTGTTAAAATAAATTCCCGGCTCGGGATAGGCTGGTCATATTTGCTGGCCTCACGTTCACTGTGTGGATCGTGGGATGATTTACCGGCTTTTTGGCGTTTTTTAGCCATCTTGTTATTAAATCTCGCTCAATTAATTAGTATTCGTACAATAATGAGGCCTAAGCGTGATATTGACAAGCGGCAAGTGGATCGGTAAAGTTCGCTGCCTGCACGATAACCATCCTGCCGAGGTGGTGAAATTGGTAGACACGCTAGCTTCAGGTGCTAGTGGGGGCAACCCCGTGGAGGTTCAAGTCCTCTCCTCGGCACCATATTTGAATGCTATCACAGGGACAAGATACAGGTCCCGGACACTGGTCAGCTGCCTCTTCCTCGGCTTACCCGGCCAGATAGCTGTTTTAAGCACCCCCCGGCAATCTATGCAATATGCCAAAATCTTCACCAAACATACGCAAACAGAAATATCACAAAATTCCGGGTCTGGCTACAATAGACAGGGCACAGTGATACGGTTATCGCTATCACTGTGCCCTGCTGGCTTATGCACTATCGTTGTTTTATTTCAACTTTAACTTTTTCAAATGTTAAATGATAAAAGAACGACAATGGTGGAGGTAGATTCCCTGTCAGGTTTGGTCCAGGCGCATCATGGAAAACCAGATGGAATTCCAGGTCATCCTGATCCACAGCACCATTTCCTGCCTGTGAAAAATCATAAATAGCGCCGGTGGTTGTACGCACGGTTCCATCTGGATTGCGTACACCCACCGTTGTCATGGTGTGGCCCGCCCAGGCAGGCACCGGCCCATCAAAAGGATTATCAAAAGGGATTCCGTTATGGGTTATTTGTGCCGGCCCCCAGGTGGTCAGCAGGTTAAACACAGTCGGTACTACGGGAGCGGCGGCGGCAGTATCACCGTGTAAATAAACATTTGTTGTCACCGGATCAGCTAACACCCGTTCCGTTGCACTTGCTGATGCGCCCAGGCGTAACCCGGTTGGATGTGATGGTGGTGCAAAACGTTTCTGATGGTAGGTCCAGGAACCATTCTGGTCTTGCCATTTTGCCCAAATTTCACCGGTATTGGCAACTGGATCGATTTTCAGGCGCACCTTGCCTGTAACCGGCACCGAACCATTGCCATCCCAGACAAATGAATCCACCGGTTCCGCCGGCACCCCGTCTACCGACGCAACCACATCGCCGGTTACGCGTCGATTTAAACGCGGCTGACTAGCCTTGATTTCATATATTAACCGGCTCTGTGAATCCGACGAGTCGTCATCATCAGCGTCGTCACCGCCTGGACTTGCGATAGCGTTATTTGCAAAGCTTAACGGGATGAGACATACCGCAACCAAAACCCAATTCCTTTTACTGTTCATCATCATGAATTCTCCTGAGTAATTACACATCAAGCATGGAAACACTTTACATCTGCCGGGTTAAACTATTTCCTGAATCTGTGGGTTCAGGAAATATTGAAAGCTCACAGCCATATCACATGTTTATAACAAATGATCAGAGATTAAACCTCGCTCATATATTAGCCAGCACCTTTTTGGGCCCGACGCTTCAAAACACATCTTCTATCGGGTAGACATAAATCAGATAAAGATAAAAGAACGCCAGAGACAACGACAGAATGATGACACCGAGTATCGGTGATCTAACCTTTATCCCTTTTAGTGACGCTTCAAACTCAGTTTGGGGTATGTCTTCTTGTTTGCCCCCCAGGCGCAATCCAGAATGAAACTGTACGGCCGCAAAATAAATACCCGCTGCCACCAACACCAGCACCACTATGAAGATGAGTTTTGCGGAAAAGAGCTGCCATTTAAATACCTTTCGCCTATGCTCAAGCCCTGCTATGCGGTAGTCATAATAGGCCTGCATAGAGATTTGGTATTTTTCCAGAGTGATTGCGTTAACTTGCAGGTCATTCGGCTCAACCGGCCTCATAGGATCACCGTCGCCACTTGCCGGTTCAGGCGCAGTACGCTTCTCGAGTTTGATTTCTCCACTGATGATTTTACTGAGCTCTTCACTTGCTGATGCTGTCGATTGCGTCTCATCGGTCTCTGCCAATACGGGCGAACTCAGGGCGCCTGTGCACAAGAGCAATGCTACCAGCATGAGGCCACGTATCGAACTTGTATCAGGCATATAAAGAATCCTGTTATTCAGCGCGACGTCAGGCGGCCAATTATCGTACGTCGTTTAGAAATCTTTTGATAAATAGACGAGTCCTGTCCTTCGAATGCCAGGTAATCATCAATGACTTTTTTATCGTTTCCGACCAGGGTATTGATAATACTCAGCAGACCATCGTTGTGCTCTACCAGCCAGCTTTGGGTGGCACCGGTTGGTGGTTCAGTTGGAATCGCAACCGGGGCCTGGGTGGAGTAACTTGCAGAAGAAATACTACCATCGGGCATCGTGGTCTTAAAACCACCGTCATAGTACTCGACGATTTTCCCATCTGGATAAGTAAAGACAACATTTCCTTTGGCAGAGATTGAGCGTGTCGGAGATGTCTGATTGGCAGATGAGGGGCTCAGTATGGCAGGCTGAGCCGGACGTAATCGACGCACTGTCGATGTTTTCTGAGGCCAAAAAACATTGACTAGAAATTTCGAGTCAATCGCTTGCCTACCTGACTTATAGCAACGCACATTGACAGTAAAATCAGCCCGAGCAGAATCCCAGTTATTGATTTTGCACATTGCGCTGCCTGCCCCGTATGCACTGACCTGGGCGTGGCCGCCGGCAGAACCTTGTCCCCCAAGGCCAGCAAAGCGAATGGTGTATGTCCCGGCACCCCTACGTGTAACCGTGATAGAACCACCCGAGGAGTTATACGAGTATGTGGATAGTGGTATGTAGTTGGCTATAGTGGGGTTGTTCGCCCAGGCGTAGCCTTCGTCCGATCTGGCAGCGGCAGGTGCAGTAACCGACAACATGACCACAGCAAGAACATAAGTTGTTCCAAACTTCATAATCGCTCTCCCTGTCTGATTGACAACTGACCATACACGAAAAAAAGTAATTATGCTTTTTAACGTTGTGTATTGCGTTTGTATTAACTGCATTCAACGAATAATAAATCCTTATAAACTCAAAGTAAAATCATGGGTCCGGTCTTGCTTAATGCATTTTCTAAACCACACGCAATCCGGCGGACTCCTGAAAAATGCAACCCAGAATAATCTCCCCACTTATTATAAGCTATAACAGGCACTTTGATATGCGCAGGTGATGACGATGCTTATATCCTGATATTTCCTGGTAGTCACTCAGAGATTTGGAAGGCTTACAATTTTGTGCAACGGGTATTTTACCCAACGTTGTTTCTGGCGATGTTTTTCCCTTACATGCCTTCGATAAACTTGTCTTTTTTCACTAATATCGCTCTGTAACCTCCTTGAAAAAACATGACTGACACAAGTATAGCCTTGGTTAATCTGTAACCTGCAATTCAACCATGGAGCCGACATATGAGAACCAGCACATCTCCAGGATGCTATTATGGAAATAGCTGAATTTACGCTACGATATATTACAGAACAACGTATATAATGTTAGCTTAAGGTCATTATTGTGGAGATTGCTGTGAGAAAGAATTTAACAATCGTAGGCAACGGATTTGCATCATTATTTTTAATCCAGTATTTGCTTCTATTACCTGTTTACCCGTTTTTTGCATTTTTCTTTCGAAGAATAGCCTCGCGTTACGATATTACACTTATCGGGAATGGCATATTCACCTACTTCCCTTCCATTCCCGAATTCATTACCGGAAAGAAAAACAGAAAAAATGTACTTGTTGATATTCGACCGTTTCTAAAACGACGCAATATTCAATTTATTGATGATGTTGTGGTTGATATACAGGATGGGGGCAGGAAAGTAATTACCCAAAACGGATCGTATGATAACGATGCTTTATTCCTGGGTATTGGCCCCGCATTTCTGGAAGATGATATTCCTGGCACAAAAGAACACACCTACTCGCCCTGTCATGGCCCCGACAATATGGACCAGTTTGTTAGCAAACTGGAAGCATTAAGCAGCGGCGTTATTTATATAGGTTATAAAATCAATAAACAGGACGGTTTTGTAGCAGGTCGTGCTGGCCAGATTTATGAATGTGCCTGCCTGCTGGATTTTGCTTTGAAGGAAAAAGGCATACGGGACAAGTTTGAGATTCATTTTTTCTCCTCCAACGTAGAGCCCGGCGAAACCGGTGCAATCACTGATCGCCTGCAGGAACGGGGTATTATCCTGGATTATGGTTATGAGCCAGCCGAGTTTATTGAAGGCGGCCTGAAAGATGAAGATGGGACGATTCGAAAAGCAGACCTTGTTCTTTATTCACCCGGAATCACCGGCCCAGGCTGGCTGGAAAAAACATGTATCGCCGTATCACCAGGCGGGCATGTTGATGTTGATCAATACGGCCAGGTTAAGGGTTTAAAAAATGTCTTTGCAGCCGGTGACTGCGCCAGCCATGAAAACCCTCCGCCGTGGGTACCTCACCAGGCACATATGGCACAACTACGCTCTCAGGCTGTTGCCAAAAACATGAATGCCATACTGAATAACAAGAACCCGTGCACCACATATCGTTATGAGCTTTCCTGTATCCTGAACATGGAAAACGATGGCATGTGGATGCACATGTCCAGCGATGGGAAGCCGCCGTTCTGGAATATCTTTCCGCGACGATCAAAAAAACTGGTTAGGGTTAAAAATACATTCGAGAGACTGTATCTGTTATATCTCAGATATTTTTAAGTAATCAGGCCAGACCAGCGAAAACCTTGTGGTTTGCTTCTAAAAACATTTAGGCTGACAGCACATCATTCCAGCAAGACATTCAGAGACTGGTTGTAAATTAACGAATAGGTACCATCTTGCTTCATGGCCTTAAGCGCCTTTGCCAGCCCGGGAACCAGTTGCCGATGCTTCTTGTTCAAATAAAGATATAATTTCACCCGAGCAAGGGGTGGCTTCAGATAAAGTACCCCACTGTCCTGAAAATGTTTAACCTGCCAGAGGCCGCTCCAAAGATCATACAGTGCAATATCTACTCGATCATGGTTCAGTAAACCGAACAACTGGGTACTGTCTTTAACCTTGACCAATGATATATACGCTTTTACTCTTTTCTCAAAAAATTTCCATCCAGTAATAAATGCCACATTATATGAACGCAGATCATCCCAGTTATTGGCCTGGATTGTGTTGTTCCTGGTAAAAACAACAAATTCAAAATCAATTATTTTTTCAGGCACCATAACAAGGTTTTTATATTTTTTCTCTATACCCTTTATTCTTGCGATATTCCCGTCATCAATACCGGTATTGGCACTCAGTAATGATCTTTCAGATGGCAGTAGAATTGTTTTGGCATTTACCCCGACTCTGTTAAACATGGTTTTTACAATCAAGTCATAAAACCCGGTATTATCCGGCTTCACAAAAGGCTCGCCCCTGCCTGAGGTGATTAAAAGAGGACTGTCCGCATACAGGGGGGAAGGCACAAAAATAACAAACAGCAGGAAACCAAATAGCTTCTTACAGAAAGAGTATTGCCGTTTGAATGTCATCGTAATCACCAGATAAATATCATTCTCATACCTCATAATACGATGAATAATTCGATTCAATCCAGGTTAGTTCTTTTCTGATCTGGTTCGGCGAACCGATTTATCCAGATCCAGCGAAGCACCATTATAGAGCATCTTCTCCTACTTGCGCAATGGCATACTCAAATGACATAACGCAAATCCGGTTCTGGCACCAGCGCTGATATTAACCACCGAACGCGAAAAAGAACCGGATACAGGGTAAGAATCAAAGATGCCTGCAGTGATATTGGCTAAACCCTGCCCAAAAAGCTCCTGATTTGTATCCAGTCGTTGCCTGGTTTGCGCAGCCATTGCCTTGTCACGAGAAACAATTGATTGCTTTCATCCAATTCATCCCTGAGGAAGCGTAGACCCTGTAATTCTGCATAATCTGACCGCACCTCTTCCCGCTTCTCATTTATGATGTTACTCTTCGAAGTACAAAAGATAATTTGTTAAGCCTGAATCTGTCATACCTGAGTTACTGCATATTTTTATTATTGTAGTTTCTTTGCTTTAACTAACGACAGGAGACCGAAAATTCGTAAGCGTGATAATCTAATACCAAGCTCACCCAATACTGGAAACTCAAAATATTTAACATCTATGTTACCCATTCCCCTGTTAATCAAAAAATCACGTAGCTCAGAAATACTATATCTGCGGTTTGCAAAAGTAACATCTGCACTATTATTCCCATTTGATCTAACCCCCATTTTAACAAGGAGATCCTCCATTCTACCTGGCATACTCATATCATGCGGGACTGAAAACAGTAGCCACCCACCAGGTCGTATTATTCTTATAAACTCTGACAACAGCCGTTTATCATCGGATACATACTCAATAACACTTGAACATACGATAGCGTCAAAACTATTATCCGGATAATCTTTTGCGCCGCTACTCTCTACATTAAAAGATACGTTATCAATATTTCGTCTTACACGTTCTGTTTCTGCTGCCTCTATCATGCCAGGGGCCCCGTCTGCCCCGACAACATTGTAACCGTTTTTAGCCATCTCGAGAGAGATAACACCTGCTCCGCAACCATAATCCAGTATCCTCGCTGGTGAGGGCAAGACGGACTCAAGGTTATGTATAAATATATTCAGCCTGTCTTTGAACTGTGGGCGCATATACAACGCAGCCCATTCCTCACCCTTCCCACTGAAATGGTTGATACAATTCTTGTCATGCTCCTCCATCTAACCACCCTTTTTTATTTCCTGATTCATTGTCTCTGTTTATTACAATATCAAACATGTGATTATGAATCACTCATGTTTTGTTCAGCATAATTAAATTTATGTTATGACAGGCATATCGCAATGCAAAACGGAGGAATACCCAATTATTCAAACATAATAGACAAGTTTGTGTCACCCATGCTAAATAACAGAACACACATTGATTACGACAACCTGGTTTCCTGTTGAATAATCCACCTGATAAAAACAACGCTAAGGATAAAATCCCTTTTGCCAAATGTCCACGAATATTATACAGGAGATCACCAGACTTTAGACACTCTCAGCATCAGCCATACTGATAATTTAAGGATCTTTACTGTTTATTCATGTTTTAAAGCCAATTTCATGAGTTTTCCATGTGTCAGACAGGTGATGTGCCGCCATGATAGATGAGCTTAACCAGGACAAGTCCCGAGAATAAAGCTGATCAGTATGATCTCTATTCAGTCATTTAACAGGTACATTAGAATAATGCAGTAATTTTTACTTTATTTCGATATAATTAAGCATATAAGGCATGCATGTCCATCAAATTTGATTACCGGATCATGACTACCATACCTCGACACACAAATAAAAGAAGAAATATATCCTGAGGACTTAAGTAGTGAAAAAAAGAATGATACTGGTTACTAATATTGATGGTGAGTCAGGTACCAATAATCCTATATTTACTGAATTAAAAAAACATTGGGATAATGTAGAACGCATAGATCCATATCAGCACTCATACGCCAGAGAACTATTTCTTATAGTTAAATCATTTAAATTCAATAGAGAGAAATGGAGACTCAATTACCACGACATGTCAGGGGCATACAGAAGGAGTCCTTTAGCCTTCAAAAGAAGAACGAAGGTTTGCGAGACAAAACTAGGGAAAATAACCGGGAAATACAATGTGATTTTCCAAACCTCAAGCTTACTTGTTCCGCCTGAAAGTAAACCCAAAATTCCATTTGCCATCTACCTAGACCGAACATTAAAAATGAATGAGAGGTACTCGCCCGAAGTACTAAAAACCTATAACTCTGACGAGTCTAAGTCACTACATAATCTCCACAAAAAAACATTTGATATGGCCGATAGAATATTCACCTTTAATGATGCGACAAATCATTCATTAATAAACGACTATCACGTGAATAACAGCAAGATCATCAATGTCGGCTCAGGCGTAAACCTGAAATCATTACCTGATTTTGATAAAAATGACTCTAATCTCATATTAACAGTGTGCTCTAATTTCGAAAGACAAAAAGGACAATTGAGCCTGGATGCATTCATGCTTGTAAAAGATAAGCTCCCACATGCCAAGTTTATGCTCGTGGGAAAAAAACTTGAAAAAGATGATGACGATCAAATTAACTCAGTATCGTCATTACCTTACGAGAGATTACTGGAGCTATACCTTAAGGCTACTATCGTTATCCAGCCCGGGCCGCTTGGTGGACTACAGACCATAACCGAGGCCATGGCAAACAAGTGTATTTGTATCGCTCACGCAGACAACCCCTATATTCCCGGATTGATTCATGACAATGAAAATGGTTTTCTGGTCCATACGAATAACGCTCAAGAGATAGCCGGACTAATCAGCACTATTTTGAATAACGATGAATTAAAAAAGTCTGTTGGTCAAAAAGCATATCAGCACATAGTAGACAACTACACATGGGAAAGTGTGGTGACAAAGATCAGCAACAATCTTAAAAAAATTGTATAACCATTATGCCATAAATAAATACATTGAGACCAGGCCACCACCCTACTTATTTATAAGTTCTCGCCACATATAGCGACGAATGCATATGATAACTCAGTACAACTCACAATTTATGGTACTCACGATACCATTTTATAAATTTCGGTATGCCTTCACTGAGTTGAGTAGATGGCCTGAACCCAACCGCATTATTTAGCTCATCTATATTGGCATAGGTTGCCACCACATCACCATTCTGCATACCCATCATATTCTTTTGGGCCTTTTTACCAATAGCTTCTTCAATGGTTTCGATAAAAGTCATCAATTCTACCGGTTCGTTATTACCTATATTATAAATACGATACGGTGCATAGCTATATGATGGGTCTGATGCGCTGGTGTCAAATTCGGGATCAGATTCTGCCACTTTATCAATGACACGTACCACACCTTCTACGATATCATCGATATAGGTAAAATCACGTTGCATTTTTCCTTCATTAAATACATCAATTGACTCACCTCTCAGAATGGCACCTGCAAATAACGATGGTGACATGTCTGGTCGCCCCCATGGGCCATAAACTGTAAAGAAGCGCAGTCCCGTTGTTGGCAGGTTATATAAATGACTATAGGTATGCGCCATTAATTCAGCAGACTTCTTGGTGGCCGCATATAAACTGACCGGATGATCAACACTGTCGTGAGCACTGAATGGCATGTTGGTATTTGCACCGTACACACTGGAGCTACTTGCATATACCAGATGTTTAACTTTTGTATGGCGACATCCTTCAAGAATATTTACAAAACCAATCAGGTTACTGTCAACATAGGCATGTGGGTTTATCAGTGAATAGCGTACTCCCGCCTGAGCAGCCAGATTCATTACCCTGTCAAAGGCCTGCTCTTCAAACAATGTCTGCATCGCATCACGATCGGCTATTTCCATCTTTATAAAGGTGAACCGGTCATATCCTTCCAGCTTCTTTAATCGGTCATATTTCAACTGGACATCATAATAATCATTCAGATTATCGATACCGACAACTTCATCACCTCTTTCCAGAAGCCTTTCGGATAAATGCATACCGATAAAACCCGCAGCACCTGTTACTAGTATTTTCATCACTTACCTTCCCGGCCTACACAATAATATTCCAGCCCATGCTTTTCCATTAGTCCTTTTTCGTACACATTACGTAAATCAACAAAAACATTGCCCTTCATGCCCGCTTTTACCTTGCCCAGATCCAGCCCACGATACTGGTTCCATTCTGTCATCAATATCACTGCATCCGCATTTTCCAGTGTTTCATATACGTCATCACAATACTGCATACCTTCGGGCAATAGCCGTTTTGCCTCCTCTACCCCTTGCGGGTCATGTGCTGTAATGATTGCGCCCTTGTCTAACAGCGCCGGAAGTATAGCCAGAGAAGGAGAGTCACGCATATCATCGGTTTCAGGCTTGAATGTTAAACCCAGAACAGCGATGTTTTTATCCGACTCAGAACCACCCAGTGCATCACGTACCTTGGACACCATCAGGGCCTTTTGTGCTGCGTTAACTTCAACGACTGACTCCACAATTCGGCAGGAAGCGCCATGTTCCTGAGCGATACGTATCAACGCCAGAGTGTCTTTCGGAAAGCAGGAACCGCCATAACCAGGACCGGCATGTAAAAACTTTTTACCAATGCGGCCATCCAGTCCCATACCCTTGGCAACTGAATGCACGTCGGCGCCAACTTTTTCGCACAACCGGGATATCTCGTTGATGAAACTGATCTTGGTAGCCAGAAATGCATTGGATGCATATTTTATCAACTCGGCACTCTCAAGATCAGTGACATGGATTGGCGCTTCAATCAGATTAAGCGGGCGATAGAGTTCACGCAGCAAGGTTTCTGCTCGTTCCGACTCAACACCCAGTACAACCCTGTCCGGCCGCATGAAGTCAGGTATCGCAGATCCCTCCCTGAGGAACTCAGGGTTGGATGCCACGTCAAAATCAGCATCAGGACTGGTTTTCCTGATTATCCGCGCAACCTGTCTGGCCGTACCGACCGGTACGGTCGATTTATCGACTATGACCGTATAACCTTTCAGGTAGCCGGCAACCTCTTCCGCTGCGGCATAGACATATTGCAAATCTGCATGGCCATCACCACGTCTGGTCGGCGTACCAACGGCAATAAAAATCAGGTCAGCCTCAATCACCGCTTCCCTGAGGTCAGTAGAAAACCCCAGTCGGCCTGCCTCTACATTTCTTTTAACCAACTCGTCCAGACCCGGTTCATAGATCGGGATACCTCCTGACAACAATGAATCGATTTTAGACTTGTCCTTGTCTATACATACAACATTTGCACCAAATTCAGCAAAACAGGCACCTGACACGAGGCCGACATAGCCTGAACCGATCATGACAACATTCATGGTAATTCCCGATTATTTAGTAAATTCTGTATAAAATACCGTAGCATATACGTATTAACAACTGGTGACAATTAGCAATTCTGACTGGATTTCCATCCGGGCGAGTAACTGGCACACCACTGATCATTACAGAGGCATAGGTGTTGAGCCTGAACACCTGAGACGCCCCCGGCATGATACTATAAGCACATGATTAGTATGGATAATATTAATCACTCCATCATCTCAATTAGTCGCTTCGTATAGCGCTTGTAAGCAGTAAACAGCTTGCCGTTTATTGTGCCACTCGACAAGCGACTGATAGTTATATTACTGCCATCTGCAGGATCCTTCATCGTAACGGGTATCCGCTTCAAATTGCTTAACATAAGCGGACCATCCTGCAATGCATCCCCCACCCTGTCTTTGGTCATCTTAGCCATTGCCTGCATGAATCCCAACGTAGACATCAGGGTGGAATAATCAGATTCACCAATTCCTGTAGCTGAAGCACTGGCAAGGACGGCGTCCAGCTATGCCCGCATTTGAGCCATTTAGTGTTTAGCCAGAGGGAATAGTGTATCATTTTGTTTTAAATAGATTAATCTATTTCTGACGTTTTGGAAAAAGCATGCACATAAAAACGATAACAAGCCAGCCTTATTCTGATCAGAAGCCAGGAACCTCTGGCTTGCGCAAAAAAGTAAGGGTATTTCAGCAGCCGCATTACCTGGAAAACTTTGTTCAGTCTATTTTTAACTGTCTTGATGACATAGAGGGCCAAACACTGGTGCTCGGTGGAGATGGGCGCTATTACAACAAAACTGCCATACAAATCATCATCAAAATGGCTGCTGCAGCCGGCTTTAAACGCTTACTGGTAGGCCAGAATGGTTTATTATCCACCCCTGCCGTCTCAATTCTGATTCGAAAATACCAAACCCTGGGAGGCATCATCCTGTCAGCGAGCCATAATCCAGGAGGGCCGGATGATGATTTCGGTATTAAATACAATACCCGTAACGGTGGCCCTGCTCCCGAAACAATCACTGATCACATCTATGACATTTCATGCAGCCTGACAGAATATAAAATTGCCGAACTACCCGATACGGATCTTGAGCGTTGCGGTATCACCTGCGTTGAGGGACTGGAAATCGAGGTCATTGACCCGGTCACAGACTATGCTGAACTCATGGAGCACTTGTTTGATTTCAATTCCATTAAATCACTGTTTGGAAGCGGCCATTTCAGCATCTGTTTTGATGCAATGCATGCAATAACAGGTCCCTATGCTATAGAGATACTTGAGCATCGTCTCGGCGCAATAGCCGGGTCTGTTATCAATGCCAGTCCGCTGGAGGATTTTGGTGGCCACCATCCCGACCCAAACCTTGCACATGCCACAGAGTTGGTAACCAAAATGAATGGCTGCAAGGCTCCCGATCTGGGAGCCGCCTCGGATGGTGATGGTGACCGCAATATGGTACTTGGACCGAATTTTTTTATTACACCAAGTGACAGTCTTGCTGTTATTGCAGCCAATGCCCATCTGTTACCAGGCTACCCAAATGGACTGAGTGGTGTAGCACGTTCCATGCCTACCAGTATGGCTGTAGACAGGGTAGCAGAGCGCCTCGGTATCGTGAGCTACGAAACACCAACAGGCTGGAAATTTTTTGGTAACTTACTGGATACAGGTCGCATAACCATCTGTGGTGAAGAAAGCTTTGGCACTGGATCCGACCACACGCGTGAGAAAGATGGGCTGTGGGCAGTCCTGTTCTGGCTTAACCTGATCGCTATCAAACAAAAATCTGTAGAAACCATCATGCTTGAACACTGGCAGCAATATGGTCGTAATTTTTATTGCCGCTATGACTATGAGGGTGTAGACAAGACAGCAGCAGAATCAATTATGCAGGATCTGCGGAAAAATTCAGCTGAACTGGCAGGAACCCGATACGGCAACTACCTGATTATGACCTGTGACGACTTCCGTTACACCGATCCGGTTGACAATAGCGTTAGCGAGCACCAGGGCATTCGCATATTGTTTGATAACGGAGCTCGTATCGTATTGCGGCTGTCCGGCACAGGTACTGTTGGTGCAACGTTACGGCTTTATTTTGAACAATACGAATATGACCCGCAAAAACATAAGCTGGATACCCCGGAAATACTGCAGCCGCTAATAGAGATTGCCAGGGAAATTACACAACTTGAGAAAAAACTTGGCAGAGACCAGCCAAGTGTCATTACGTAAAATATGCTATCACCAGAAAGTCGAATCAGCACTATATGCTAATATCTGATTTGCTGCTTCTATTTTAATAAATATCAACAAGCTAGCAATATAAACCTCATATAATATAAGTTATTTAATGCATGGGTTGCACCCTGCTCCGGGGTAAGCCCGGGTATTCCTGCCATAAACACACTATTTGCCCCAACCCTCACCTGGAAGACTACCCAATACCTGCATCTATAGCAGGGGTAATGTGAACCTGATCACATTTCATACAATAGCTAATGATTATCTACCCTATATCATGTTTTAAATAGTGACGAGATAGACAAAGTTCTGTAATGTTTTAGTCGAATATATTACACAAGAACGGCAATATTGCTCTGAATGTGTAGGCAGGTATCCCAAATGTTACAGCTTGATACTAATTTCAAAAAAATAATCACATTATTATTTATCAGCGTTCTGCTTAGCGCCTGTGGTGGTGGCGGAAGCAGCAGTCCTGATGCTGGCGGCAGCCAGTCCCCAATCAGTGGTGGTAACAACCCTCCGGCTGCACCGGGTACCCGCGACCTTGGCTTAAGCTGGGTTGCACCTAGCACTCGCACAGATGGCACGCCCATATCACTTTCAGATATCGGCGGTTACAAGTTATATGTCGGCACTAGTTCTGGATCGTATGACCCGGCTATAGACGTTGGCAACACCACAACTTATACACTTAGCTCAAAGGGCCCCGGCACTTATTTCCTGGCTATATCAGCGTATGATCTCAATACTCAGGAAAGCTCACTGTCAAACGAAATGTCCATCACTATCAATTAGGGCTCAACCACGGGTTCTTTGATATCCAGTGGAGCCCACACCTGATAACCCACTGCTTAAAGGTTATATTCTAAATATGATCGAGTTGAAGGTCACGTAACAGGAAAATAGTGCCTACTGTATAGCTGGCCTCTCCCACAAGGTGCGCAACTGACCCTCTTCTACTGATTTTTCGGCAGGTTTCGGTATTTGCATCCGTTTTCGTTGCACGTATACACGTAACATCAGCCCCATCATGCACCACATGCTGACTGTACCCTCTGAGGGGTAGAACGATTGTGCACCGATCGAACCGGATAATTGCGCTAGTACAAAAGCGAATGTACCGCCGCCAACAGCCACATACAGGATATTTGACCGGTCCCTGAACAAGCTAAGTGAATACGATAATATCAGCAAGTAAAACATAAATATGGGTAGTGACAGCAACCAGCCATTATCCAGCAGTAGTTGCAGATAGGCATTATGGGGATGAGGAAAGGCCTCATGAAACGTAGCAGCCAGAAATTCACTTAAGCCCAACCGTTGCATTGCTCTTCTGCCGTGCCCCAGATAGGGGGCATCGCCAATCTTGTCTACAACAAATGGCCAGATTGAAGTACGGCCAGCGGTAATGGTGTATAAGTCGACACCTTTAGCAGATGAGATGTCACCCATCAAATCAACCGAACGTTGTTCTACTGTATCTTCCGAGAAACCCTGCGTCAGCCTTTCCATAACAGAGGGTATGGCCAGACCGATCAGGATTATCGCAACTGGCGCCAGAATCAGGAATTTTCTCCATCTGAATACTGCCATTAAAAACGCAACTACAGCCCACGATGCCATGCCCATGCGGCCACCTGTCAAAACCATACCTAGCACTGCAATCATACTTCCGCCCAGTGCAATCAATCTCGGCATTATGCCTGTCAATACTTCCCGAAAGGCATAAATAGCCCATGACGCACCAGCAAGCATAACTGCCAGATCTGTTCTGTAGTAGCCTATCTCCCTGTCCAGTATTCTGATGGCACGACGCTTAAGTACATCACCATTTGCAATTTCTGAAAGCGGCATCCATTTTATTATCTGTATTGCCAGTAAAATATTAAGCAGTAAAACAGCACCATAGGCCAGTTTAAGCCGCTTCTCACTATTACAACCGATATACAGTAGTATTCCTGGCACTGCATACTTAATGGTATTAATAACATCATCAAAAAACAGGCTCTGTCTGGTCGTCGGTTCTACACCCATGAAATTTGCAAAACTGACCATGCCATCCAGATCAACAAACTCTCGAGCAAAGGCCGCAAGAACCACAAGTAGATAAATGTAGAGATATATTTTGATATGACGTGGCATATCCCATTTCAGACCTTCGCGCTTTCTGGCCGCTAGAAATGCGAGCAAAATTGATGCGAACAATATATTCCACGGATTCAGGCCCGGTATCCCCAGAATAGTCCTGGGCATGTCAGGCCTCTCGACAATGGCCATCATTACAATAAGGCCGCATAAGGACTTGTACCAGTCCTTCCATGAGTAGATAACCAGGAATAGAACCACCAGGGAAAGTAAATATATACGCATAATTACCTGTTCTTGCGCAGTTCAGGAAAGCTTGTCTCAAAGCTAGCCAGGATATAGTTCAACTTGATTTTTCGACACTGGTCAGGCAAGCATATTTGCTGTTTCAACTGACTGCATCTCTCTGGTTGCCGGACACAAGCTCAAGTAATTTGTTTTCAAACTGGGGCATAGTCTTGTCAATAGTATGCTTGTTAATATAATATTGATAAGCATTAGAAGACATATCCAGCCATAAATCATCATTGCTAAATATTTTATCGATAGAATCAATTACATCATCCCTGCTATTAACTACAAAACCCAAATCATGCCCGGAAACCACACCATCCGGGTCAAAAGTAGTCACTATCGGCAAGCCTACACTCCATGCCTCGAGATAAACGTTTGGAAAGCCCTCATACTCTGAAGTTGAGCAAATGATATTTGAATTGATATAGAATTTTGAAATTTCTTTATGTAAAACCCTTCCATGCAAAGTCACGTTATCCATTTGACCTATTCTTTCAACGCAATTATTAGCATACTCACTGCCAATATTTGCATTGCCAAGAATATCGAATTGATATTCCTTTCTTCTCTCAGCGATATCCAGCAACCAGTGTAGTCGCTTCTCTTTACTAAATCTTCCAATCCACAGAATTCTTTTTTTATTATTCTGTAAGCGATTTTTGTTTGCCACTTCATCATTATATTCAAACCCGACACAGGGCATAGGTATCATTTCTGAATGAAGATTATATTCAGATTCAAGCATTTCTTTTTGCCTGTTGGTCTGGGTAATGATTCTATCCGCTCTTCTCAGCCCATATTTATATAACATCCTCTCTCGATATTCCTTTAATGCAGGCAGGCTCTGGAGACAATCCACTTCATTCGCAATTGTATAGAATACCCGCTTGTTCATATCATGTGCGCATTTAACTATTTGCCCAAGAGCAAGATCACCGCAATTATAATAGTAGATATCTGCATTTGCTTCTTTCATGGCCTTAATCAGACTGTACCATCTGGGAAATGCAAACCTGAGCACTGGAATGCCGTCATCTCTGCTGCATAGAGCATACAGTTTTACACCAGACACCCGGGAGTTGTCAGCATAGCCCTCGTCCCAGGTAATCATACTCACATCATACCCTTTGGATGCCAGCCACCGGGCCATTAACCCCTGCTGATGTTCGATACCACCCACATGATTATTATCCAGTTCTGCCAGCGCGCCATATGCATTATGTGCAACAAAACAAACCGATATATCGTGCTTCATATGCCCCATATTTAATTCAGTACCCTGTTTTTATAATACGCCTGCAATCAGTCTGGGAACAATGTAAATAACACTGAAAACCTGCAACAGGAGAATAGTATTAGCAACATCACCAGCAGAGCCAGACGGTTAAGTAAAAATACGTAAATCACTATGCCCATGCCTGGCGAGTAGATCGGCAAAGGCTATTCCCTTTGTTATATTATGGTATATATTCAGGCAATAGCTGGATAGGCAAAAGAATCCTGCATTATCTTGTGTTATATTCAAATAGCATTGCCAGCCGCGATAACCTCTATTGTAACACCGGATTTGCGACATCTATCACTGATATTGTACCAATCTAGGCTAGAATTGTATCAAGATAGTCACTATTTATGTCGATATAATCTGTGTATCACATCAGAAGTTTTGCATGTACGATTAAATCAGTACCGGAGATAGACATGTTCAAAAGAGCAATATTACTACCCATGCTGGCAACATTCGCGTTGATTTCTACTGTCCATGCCTACAGCCCTCCCATCGGCATTCCAGCTCCTTCATTCGGTATTGATGAGCAAGCGCCTGCGTGGCCCGCTCAATGGCCCGGCGCACAAGTAACAAATCATTACTATCTTGACAATACACATCCCCAGGCAACCGATACGAATAATCCGAATGGCTATCCAGACAAACCAAGGAAAACACTACCCAATGGTGCTTTCCCTGCTGGTACGTATATGGAAATTAATGGCGGCCCTTACACAAACCCGATGCCGAGTAATCGGCCTCCGGTTTTCAACTGTACCGCAGCAAAACCCTGCTGGCTTCGTGGCGGAAGCGCGAATGCGAAAACAGTCTTTTCAGGTGTCGATTTGAAAATTAATGACTCGCAGTATCTTATTGTGGAAAACCTTGATCTAAACGGTGGCGCTGGCGGATTTAATATAAACGGTGTAAATACGCACCACATTTCTGTACGTAATTCAATCGTTCAAAATAAACCATTTATAAGCAACACATCTGCTGTCAATATATCCGCCGGTTTTGGTGGATCCGTTTACGATATCGTGGTTTATAATATGCAGTTTTATAAACTAGGAGACTGGTTAACTCTGATTGATCAGGACTATCATGGTGTCGGACCAAACCTGTGGGGCAGAGACAGTACAGCGACTGCCTATAATATCTGGATTCTTGAGAGTACCTGTGTAAATATTTCTGGTAACTGTATACAGGTGAATGCCGGAAACTGGCCTGATAGTTATAAATATCTGCACCACATCTATATTGGTCGCAACAACAGCCACGACAATCGTCAGTCTGCATACTGGTCGAAACAGGCCAGTGATGTCATTATCTCTGAAAATAACGCTTACGGAGGCCGGAGACATGGGCCGCAGCCAGGCGATGGTATCGGGTTTCAGTATGGGCCTAACAACCTGTGGATTATCTATAACAACATATATGACAGCAACTATGGTATTCGCCAGTCGGACACGTCTGACCCTAAATCAAACAGCAATACAGCTTATATAGTAGGTAATGTCATTCATGATATTCATCCCGGCCCGAATTCAAGCTATACCCCGGATGATGCATGGCGCCCAGGCCAGGCCATCGCTCTTTGGCATGGCAACATGACCCGATATATAGTTGATAACACTATCTACAATGTCCACGGTGGTGTAACAGCAATTTACAATGGCCCCGTTCATATGTCAGGTAATCTTATATCTGGCATCAATCAAAATGATTATTATATATTCATTGAGCACCCTGCAAGGAATGGCGTTGTGAGTATTGATTATTCACTTTTAGATGATCCCGAAGGTGACACCAGAATTCGTTGGAACTGGCAAACATATAGTGGCATTCAGTCATTTCAGGCTGCCACAAATCAATGCTCTAACTGCATACCAGGAGACCCCAGGTTCACTAATGCCGCGGCCACTTTTAGTGACCCAGCTAACCCATTGAATTTAACTATCGGCTCTGATTCGTCCGCTATTGGGAAAAACAACAACCTGAATAGCAATAGCAACAACACGCCAAACGTTTACAAGATTTTCAAGGATCTTTACGGGCTGGATATACAACGGGATCTAAATGGAAAAACTCGCCCCATGGCTGGGCGAAGCATAGGTGCATTTGAAGCCAGTAATTCTGCTGGTGGGACAATACCAGCAACACCACCGTTGGATGCACCAACAATGAGGACTCCTCAGAAACTCTGAGCCAGCAGGTTATTTACTAAGTCTATAAGAAATCACCGCTATTAAAGCGGAGTTTTTTTTCGATAGTGTAAATGACTACTTCATGCTTATTTATGTAACTGCCATGTTCCCGACGCACCTCTTAGCCTTCTTATAAACGAAGAGATACAGAAGCCCAGGCCCGACATAAAAATAACATTCGACACAATATCACCACTGGAAGGAAATGGTATTCGGTATAGCCTGAGCAAATCGCAGCCAACCGCATTCAGTCCTTCATTTGTTGTGACAGCACTTTTGTATCCACAACTTTCCGCTATATTAATTACTGACTGATTGTAGCTGCCTACTGGATAACAGAGATGCTTACACTTGCGTCCAAGTTTTTCTTCTATATCATTTTTTGAAGTACGCAATTCATCCAGAACATGGTTATCATCAAGTAACGCCAGCCTGTAATGGTTTACAGTATGCCCTTCGAACTCTACATCATTATACTTATAGCTTCTGATGTCATCCCAGGTAAGGATATTCACCCAGTCATCATTGTTGAAATTATCAAAAATTGATTGACCAGATTCATCCTCGAGCTCCAGAGCAAGTGAGACCAGTTTATTACGATAGTCCTGCTCATTTTCAGAACTGCTCTGGATTAAGGCCCTGTGCCTACGATAAGATCCTGTTAAAGTAGCCCTGCTCCGTGTGTCATACTTAAATATCGTGTCATTGATTCTGAACCTGTGATTTACCAGATCTGTAGATTGTATTGCATAATCCAGTCGGTCAACCTGAAATGGCCTTTGTCCGCCTACGTAGCCAGTCGCAAGATAGATAGTTGCAGGCGCATTGAATTTCCGCAATACAGGCATCGCATATTTCAGGTTATTCCTGTAGCCATCATCAAAGGTAAGAACCATACAATTTGGCCTTATTGGTCTGTCTCCGGATAGCATTTCTGTAGCCTCATCAATGCCGATAAACTGATAATATCGAGACAAGTATTCCAGGCGGCTAGCCAGAAAATCAGGTGATATTCTATTCCAGAAAGGATACCAGCTATCATCGATAGTCTTATCCATCACACCATGCAACATGAGTATATTGATTGTCTTCCTGTTTTTGTATATCCATAGTCGCAGGAGACCACTGTGCAGAATGATTCTGTAAATAAAAGTCTTTATCATTCCTCTACTCTGTGTTGATTAATTTTTCAATGTGTATAGCCCATTTCCTTGAAATATTATTTCGACCACTCATTTCCAGTGCATCCTTGTTTGCAGCAATCGAAAATTTCCTCCATATATCTGATTCATTCAATAAACCGGATACATAGCTAACCATGGTGGCATGCTGGTCTTGTCCGACAACATAACCATTATTTGCATGATCCACCAGATCTTTCAGGTCGCCTACATCAACTACAACAGCTACCGTTCCTACCGACATAGCCTCGATCATTGCTATAGACAGTCCCTCCCAGCGGGAAGTTAAAATAAATATTTTACTATTCGAAACAATATCGGATACATTGCTAATTCTTCCAAAGAACGTAATGCTTTCATTTACACCCGACTGAACAGCCATTTGCTCTAGCAAACCCCTGTCAGGACCATCTCCTATCATTGCAGCACGAATCCCGGGAAACTCTTCTTTCAGGCTGGTAACCAGCCTCACAAACTGATCCGGTCTTTTGTACTCTGTAAGTCTTCCAACAAAAACAAGATCATACTCACGCTCGTCAAGGTCTTTTAATAGCACGTCATCCTCAACACTACCGGTAATAATAGCTATTTCGCGTGAGTACCCTGTTTTTCTGATAAAGTCTCTGGCATCACAACCTCTTACTATAACCAGATCAAATTGCCTCACAACAGCAAACACCAGCTTCTCTATCCAGGCGCTAGCACCTCCCAGAGCTACCAGTAACGGATTTTCAGCAGCCCATCCTCCACCTTCAAGCTCAAGCGGACCTGATGTATCCTGATAACAGGATGGCCGATTAAAAATTCGAGCAGCAATCAGGGCCGTTATCGCCGCCGGGAATATATGGTAGCCCATGTACAAATCAGGTCTGTATTTAAAGCCACAACGTATGGTCCAGATAAACTTGGCCAGGGCACGTGAAAACAGTCGGGACATCCAGACGGGTGGGCATTCATATGTAACACCCTCTACATCAGCAACTCTTTCATCACATACCAGGATAATTTCCCCGGTTTCACTCATGCTCAATGGTAAAATATGTGCAAAAAACCAGTTGGGATTATGAAAAGTACCCACAACCAGTATATTGCCACTATTTGTCCAGACCTTTCTCTTCCTGAGCCCAAATACTTTCGATAGAATAATCGTTGCACTGTAAATCACACTCAATGCAGACCATGCCACAGCTCTTTTTAATAAATATTTCATATTCACTATCTGTTTTGCTATAAAGTTAACAAGCCGACCTGATAATAGATTTATAAACAGCAACCGTACGACGCGCAACCGATTCTGGGTGATATTTACTCAATGCTTCTTTCTGAGCCGCACTCGACATCTTGCTGTACATATCTTCATCTTCTAATAATTTTAAAATGCTGTCCGAAAAGCCTGACCTGTCATCCGGGTCCACAAGAAATCCTGTTACGCCATTCTCGATCATGTAAGGCATGCCACACACATTGGAGGAAATCACCGGTACGCCTACCGCCATGGCCTCAGCTATAGCCATAGGGGCATTTTCCTGTTTTGACGGCAAGACAAACACAGAGGCCTGTGCCAATTCATTATTTATTGCCATCTGGTCTATTCTACCAAGAAGCGTTACATATGAAGAAAGATTATGTTTGTTGATGATTGATTGTATCTTCTTGAAGTAGTCCGGGTCACTCGCCTCACCTGCTACATGCAATGATATATTGTTGATTTTTGCCAGTACTGCCGGCAGTGATTCCAGCAATCTAACCAGATTTTTCCTGGGGTTCAGCCATCCTGCAAAAAATATTCTCCCCTCTACACGATTTCGTTGTGCGTGGAAGTAACTCTCGGATATTGCATTTTCAATATTATAGATTTCAGCATTCGTGTATTTTTCTATTTCTTTTCTGACATATGGAATAATTGAGATAATATGCTTCTGTTTTTTCAGGCCCAGCTTTTCTACCTGTTTCCATATTAGCGATCTGATACGCCAGAACCTGTTTTTTTCAGTAACAAGGTTCAGGCTGTCAAACCCATGAACAGTAAATACTGACGGCACACCTACCTCCCCCATCCCGAGTCCGTAGGTTTCCTGAAAATGAATCACATCCGGGTGAAGAGATAACATGTATTCTCTGAGTTTTTTCTTTCCAGGCCCGGTAAGTATATCAATAAACATGGGGACACTATTACCAGGAAGCCTGTGTATAGTGATACCCTCCTGCTTATCTATCGAGACCGCATCACAATCCTGTTCGATTGTTACTATGTGCAATTCAATATCTGGTATAGATAACAGCGCACGCGATAGCCCAATCGTAGCGGTTTCTACACCCCCTCTCGGATGATTAATATCAACAGGAAAACGGCTAAACATCACAACTTTCATTTTTCCAAAATCTCCTGACATGAGCAATTAGCTAACTGAGCTGCTTACCTGGCAAAACTAAATTTCTTCATATATCCCGAAACTTTTATTCGTTGCCCTGGGGTCAGCAAGAATTTCCAGTACAGGAAAATCAGCACAACCCCACCAGATAATAATGCCCCTGTCAGGGCCAGAAAAAGCTGATCATATAGAAGCGCCCTGTTCAACAAAATTATACCCAGAAAAACAGAACATGTTAATACGGGAGTAAAGAAGGCCCGGCTCAGATACTGGTAAAAAGGTATACCAATTATCCTGCAGGCGTATATGGGTAAAACCAAACCCGTACCGATCACTTCCGGTAATACTATAAGGCTTGCGGCATTCATTAAAGTCCATTCCGTTCCATTAATATAATAATATCCAGGCAAGAAAACCAGAAGTGATACAATGAATGATATAAATCCAACCCGACCATGCATATTCATACCCATCAGGATTCTGATAATAGCCTGCTGAGAGGCTGGCAGGAATGCACCCATTGCCAATAGTATTATCAGCGGGTGATTTACATAATTACTTCCCATCCAGACGCCTATTACAACATCTCCAAACACAGCAAGCAGCATTAATAGTGGCAGCGTGATTGCAACGCTAGTACGGGTTGTCTCGAGAACAAAGTCACGCAGTTCCTGGTCATCTCCTGATGCCTGTATCGCACCTGCGATTGGCGTTAATACAAAACTGAAACGGGATATAAAAGAGTCTATATATTTAACCAGGGCCACAGGCCTGGTAAATATCGCCAGTGCGGCCGGCCCCATAGATGCCGCTACAATTATATTGATCGTCTGAAGAAGAAATATTCTTGGCAGGGTTATAACATGCGTCTTAATGCCGAACAAAAACATCTCTTTGGCAATAGCCATTTTTGTCAATGACAATTTTACCGTGATATCAGGACACAGTTTCCTGGTTACAAAATATCTTACCAGCATAAAAACAGAGGTTACTATAAAATACACAGCTCCCAGACTGACCAGACCGCCTCCGACAAGTAATGCTATGATCATACCTGTAGTGCTGGCAATCCTTGATAAGGAGAATATTGCATTGACAACATCCCAGCGATGGTAGCCTGTGAGAACACCTTTGGAGGCATCAAATAGCATTTCTACTGACATACTCGCACCCAGCAATAATACTACCCAGCTGGCCACACCAACCTGATCACCAAGTCGGTCAGAAAAGTAGACAGGAATGAGAAAGAACACGATGACAGATGCCGTTATCACAAACAGTGCCAGTACAGCTTGCATTACAACTACTGTTGAGACTGCCTGATTCAGCTTATGCAGCTCACCGGTCGTCCTGTATCCTGGCACAAACCTGTTCAGCGCACCAGAAAGCCCAAGACCAGATATGCCGATATAATTTATAAAAGTCCAGCAAAAATCCCAGATTCCTAATGCAAACTGTCCTGCATAGTTATCGATTAATCGTGGCATGATAAAGCCGGATACCAGGAATACCAGGTAAGTTACCCAGCCTGTCAAAACGTTTTTAACTATCTTGTCACGTCCAGTAAGATCTTCTGGTTTGTTAGTTTGTTCTGGCTTGATGGAGTCGGTCATATGTTACTTCGAAATCTTAAGGAAGCGACCTGTAGGCCAGATATTCTTTACAAAAATCAGCAGGTTCTTTAACGATTTCCTACCTATAAACAAATCGTAGCACGCTCTCTCACGGCTCCCCCAGCGTCGTTTGTGTTCAGTATATCCACCCAGAAAGTCATATTCTGTTAGTCCCTCTCTTACGCACTCATCGGTAACATGCAAGCGCAGGACATTACCTGCCCCGGATAAATGCTCCGGGTCAAATCCTTCTTGTAACTGACAATAAATATTGTTATATACATAGCCTATCTGAACTGCCTTTATCACACCTTCTTGATGCAGGACATAGAGACGTAGCCATCCATTTTCAAGCGCAGCCGTTGCAAAATGACGATAAAAATCCATCTCCCAGGGCAAACGCTCAAACATTCCTTTCAGTCCTTTGGACTGCCATCTGATATTATGTAATTTGAACAGCACATCAAGGTATTGATCTATTTCTTTTCTATTTTCACATTTTGTTATGTGTACTTCGCCATAAACAAGTACTTTTTTCAGATCTCGCCTCAGTTGTGAACGCTTGTTGCGAGATAGTGAATTTATACTTTCTTTCTTATAGTTTCTCAGATCTATCGAGCTTGAATTATTTTTCCTGCTGTTTATATAATATTTTTTCTTTACTATGCCATGAATATTTCTTGCCTGGCCACCAAATACTCTTACACCTTTCATCCACATCCAGTCCCATTCGCCAGCATGTGATTCGAGCATGTTAACGATTAAATTATATATATTTTTTGATTCATGTTCTTTGGAAATTATCCAGGCAGGATATTCTGAACCACTGGCAGAATCACCTATTACGTGGAGCACCTTGTACCTTACTATATTAAGCAGCCTGTACTCGGTTTGATAAAACGGAACCAGACCAATGAGATTATCGTTATCCTCTCTTACTGTAATCACAAAGGGTTCGATATCATCTATACAGGTATCCTTCCAGACACTAACCCATTCCCATCGCAAAAATATTGTATCGGCCCATGAGTCAGATAATAAATCATTCCATTGGTCTGATATGGCAACCAGCCCATCCCAGCTTCTGATTAACTCCAGCTTCACAGGCTTATGAGTATCAACACGCTTATTCATAACCCAGTTGTTTATTGGAATCACCAGCTATGGATGCGAATACATCCAGCGCTTCCATTCCCAGGCTCTGTTTCCATTTTTCATCGAGTCTGATTTCACTGGTAGAACCTAATCTCATTGAGTTTCCCAGAATATGATGGCTGGTATTCCTGAAATCAGTATTTACCAGAGATTTATCTATGCCAATAAACTCAAAAATATCAGTTAGCACAGCATCTGGCTCCTGGCACAAATCCTCATATACGACCGACATTAGCTGCTCGGGCAGCAAGTATGTTTCCATTTTCCGTATTTCGTTAATAGAATGTAACCACTCTTTAGCCGCTATATTCATTCCGACTTCATAATGTCGCATAAAGGAATTAGTTACACCTCTGCCATCACGTATCAGATTAATAACTTTTACATTCCAAAGTCCGGACTGATTCAGAAATTGCAGCCGTACAGGATCTTTAGAACCATCAAGAAAAACTCTACCGCCCTGTAGCTCGCATACAGCAGCTATCATTTTTTCTATCTTGTCAAGTATGTCTGATCGTTTTTTCATACAATCAGACATCAGCGAGAAAGCTGATTTCCTTGAAAACTCAAACAGTCTGCCTCTCACGCTCGAATGCAGCAACTTGTTACATAGTTTTGACTCTGATTTAAAGTTTGTTCCAAATTGGTGAAAATCCAGTGGTGCATTTTGTTCCTGCATGCTTTCCTGCAAGTGACTCCAGAACTGGCATTCCTTTAGCAAAGACCCGCATGAACAGGAATAGCTATCTATGTCACCCATTGAGGTAGCCTTCAATTCACCTATGGTTGAGATTTCAGGATGCGTCGCCAAAAGATAGGTCAACAAGGTTGACCCGGAGTAACTGGGTGACATGATATAAATCAGATCACGCTTATTCCCGCTATTATTCGAATTATTCATGCAAGCCCTGTTATTATTCGTTTGGTTATGGCTATATGTTCAGTCTGGTAAACTTAGTCAAAAGGGTGTCGCAAAACGATTGTTTCTACCCGGTCAGGGCCGGTAGAGATAATATCCACCGGTGTTTCTACAATATCTTCAATCCGTTTCAGGTAGGCCCGGGCATTTTCCGGTAAGCCATCATAGTTCTGTACACCTACCGTTGACTCATCCCAGCCTGGCAAGTCTTCATAGACAGGCTTGCATGCCTCAATGGCTTCGGCACCAACCGGGGGAACTTCTACCAGCTCGCCATTATACTGATATCCGGTACAGACACGTATGGTCTTCAGACCATCCAGCACATCCAGCTTGGTGATGCAAAGACCGCTGATACTGTTTATACGGACTGCCCGGCGCAGGGATACGGCATCAAACCAGCCACAGCGACGTGCACGACCAGTTGTCGCACCAAACTCATGCCCCTGTGTTGCCATATGCTCACCGGCTGCGTCCTGGTGCTGCTCTCCGTCATAAAGCTCTGTTGGGAACGGGCCGCTACCGACACGAGTTGTGTATGCCTTGGTGATACCCAGTACATAATCCAGGTCCAGCGGGCCACTGCCACTGCCGCAGGCCGCACCACCTGCAGTCGTGTTTGATGAGGTTACAAACGGATAGGTACCGTGGTCGATATCCAGTAAGGTGCCCTGCGCCCCTTCGTACATAATATTCTCGCCACGTTTTCGAGCCTGGTATATCAGTTCTGGAACGTCGTCTATCAACGGCAGCAAGCGGTCACGCATAGCCAGGGTCTCGTCCAGCACTTCCTGGTAATCCACTTTTCCGAATTTGAAATAATGTTCCAGTGCAAAGTTGTGATATTCCATCACCTCTTTGAGTTTGGTACTGAATTGATCGATATTAATCAGGTCACCCAGGCGGAGGCCGCGTCGTGAGACCTTGTCTTCATAGGCAGGACCAATGCCACGGCCCGTGGTGCCGATGGCCTTTTTACCTCGCGCCTGTTCACGTGCCTGGTCAAGGGCAATGTGATAAGGCAGTATCAGTGGACAGGCTTCGCTGATCTTGATTCGTTTGCTGGCCGGTACGCCGCCTGCTTCCAGGCCATCCATCTCAGACAACAGGGCTTCCGGCGACAGCACGACACCGTTGCCAATCAGGCACTGTACATTATCACGCAAAATACCAGATGGGATCAGATGCAGGACGGTCTTTTTACCGTCAATCACTAGCGTATGACCCGCATTATGGCCACCCTGGAAGCGTACAACAACACTCGCACGATCGGTTAGCAAGTCAACCACCTTGCCCTTCCCTTCATCACCCCAGTGTGTGCCAATTACGACTACATTTTTACCCATGATACCCGTTTCCGTATAATTCGTTAAAATCTTGTATGTTATTATGAAAAGACTGACTACAGGAGGACTAAATATTCTTTACTGTCCAGTTATCACCTTGTTTGACCAGTTCACGACTACAACCATAATCCTGCGGTTTCCCATTCTGACCAGGCAACGCATGTATTACCCGCTCACCTTCTGTGCGAAGGTTTATGATTGCAACCCGCAGATCAGCGTCATCACCGGCAGGTGCCATAATTGAATCCATATCATCCGACACTGGCAAGAATACAGACAGACCCATTAGCGTACTGAGATCCGCGCTGAACCCGGTAGCAGGGCGCGAGCGTCCAAACACCTTGCCAATACCATCATAACGACCACCGCGGGCGACCTCTTCACCATAACCGGCAGTAAATGCGGCAAAGACAATGCCGCTGTGATAATGATACCCGCGCAACTCTGCCAGATCGATGTTCACCGGAATATCCGGGTAATCCCGTTGCAGCAGTGCAACCAGCTGTTTCAGCTCAGCCAGGGCTGATTGAACCGGCTCTGCAGCCTGTGCCAGGACTTTCTCTGCCTGATCCAGCATAGCCGCGCTACCATTCAGCCCGGAAAGTGCACCCAGCATCTCTCGTACTGTACCGCTAACCTGCATTTCATCCAGTAATTCTTCGATCTCCGGGTTGGCCTTGCGCTGCATCGCATCAAACAGGCGCATCTCGTCGTCTGTATCCAGACCCGCCTGATCGACCAGGCTACGGAAAATCTTTACATGACCGAGATCAAGAGAAACATCATTGACGCCGGTTATGCGAATTGTCTCCATCATCAGTTCAATGACTTCCAGCACACTTTCCATGCCGGCATGGCCAAACAGCTCGCAACCTGCCTGGATCGGTGCACGTGAACCGGAAAAGCCCTGTGGGGTGCTACGCAACACTGTGCCCAGGTAACACAGGCGAACCGGTAGCTCACTTTTAAGGATATGCGCATCAATACGGGCTGCCTGTGGCGTCATGTCGGCACGTAATCCCATTTGTCTGCCGGTTACCGGGTCGGTAACTCGAAAGGTGCTCAGATCCAGATCATGGCCTGTACCCGTCAACAAGGAATCCAGAAACTCCAGAAACGGTGGCGTGATGAGTTCATAGCCCCATCGACTATAACTATCGAGCAGCTCACGACGCAAGGTTTCCAGGATAAATGACTGTTCCGGAAGCAGTTCTTCGATGCCGTCTGGTAGTACCCAGCGATTATGTTGTTTGCCTGTGTTCATTATTATTTCTAAAAATCACAAAGTGTCGATTTTACCCTGACTGGGATGGTTCGACCAGTTTTTAAGGCGTAGAACAGCAAACAAATTTAGTGAAAGCCTGTCAATTGTCATGATCTTCGCAGAAAGCCACTGCAGGGAGGGTATAAAATGCGGTGCATCAGCGCACCAGATATAGCAACAACAGCCCGGCCAGCATACTGAACAGGCCGGACAACCGTAAACTACGGTTGTTCATACCCGCCATCTGCTGCATCACACGCCTCAGGGTATCAGGACTCAAAAACGGTAGAATGCCTTCCAGCACCAGCATCAACGCCAGTGCTGTTAATAACGTTGTCATCCTGCGCCCGTTTCAAATCGCGAGCTGGCTCTCTCTGCCAGCCCACACAGAGACACTATTTACCGGCCTTGCCAAAGTAGCGGAAAAATTCTGAGTCTGGCTCCAGTACTAAAATATCACTCTTGTCACTGAAAGCCTTGCGATACGCAATCAGGCTGCGATAGAAGGCATAGAAATCAGTATCAGCCGTGTAGGCTTTGGCATAGGTTTCTGTTGCCAGTGCATCACCTGCACCGCGTATTTCATCCGCCTTGCGTTTTGCTTCAGCCAGCATCTCGGTGCGTTTACGATCGGCCTTGGCGCGAATGATTTTCGATTCTTTCTTGCCCTTGGCGCGATGTTCCTTGGCGATACGTTCTCGCTCGGCACTCATACGCAAGAACACAGATTCGCGCACCTTGGGTGGCAGCTCGATCTGTTTAATGCGTACGTCGACGACCTCAATACCAAAGGCCTTCAGCTTTTCATTCGCATTATTGGAAACCGTGAGCATGATCTGTTCGCGCTCGCCAGAAACCACTTCCCGAATAGTGCGGTCGCCCAGTTCCGACTGCAGACTATCCTTGATGGTTTGTGCCATACGCGCTTCCGCATCACTTTCGCGCCCGCCAAAGGTACGATAAAAATCACGTACTTCTGCGATACGCCATTTGACAAAATAATCGACTAGTACATTCTTTTTCTCGCCGGTGAGAATCTCTTCCGGGCGCGAATCCAACGTCAGGATACGTTTGTCGAACTTACTCACGTTATTAATAAACGGTATCTTGAAATACAGGCCAGGCTCAAAGTCAGAACGGATGATCTTGCCCAGCTGGAATTTGAGTGCCAGCTGGCGCTGGTCCACTGTAAACGCAGAGAGCATCACACCCAGTGCCACAACAACAACTATCATTTTATTAGTACCCATTACTAGCGCCCTCCTCTGCCGCGTTGAGTTCTGCTATCGATCAGACTTCTACGCCCCGAGCCGGTGCCGGGTACAGATGAATCCTGTGTCGAGCCACGTATATCGCTCGCCGAACCGCCCTGTTTCATAAACCTGTCCAGTGGCAAATACATGATATTACCGCCATTGGATACCTTGATCAGCACCTTGCTGACAGAAGACAACACCTCTTCCATCATTTCGATATACAAACGACGACGCGTGACGTCCGGTGCCTTGCGGTATTCTTTCAGGGTCTGGGTAAAGCGCGATGTTTCGCCACGTGCAAGCTCGACCACCTGTTGCCGGTAGGCCTCGGATTCTTCAATCAGACGTTGTGCATCACCTTCTGCCTTGGGCAGAATATCTCGCGAATAGGCTTCAGCCTGTTTCTTGTAGCGGTCTTCGTCTTCCAGTGCCTTGGTAGCATCAACAAAGGCTGCCTGTACTTCCTGCGGGGGTTGCAAGCTACGCAGATTGGCCTTGGTAACATTCAGGCCGGTAGCATATTTGTCGAGTATGGCCTGGATTTTCTTTTGTGCCTCAAGTACCAACACCGCACGGCCACCACCCACACTCAGAATTTCATCCAGCGTCTTGCCACCTACCACTTCACGCAATGCGCTTTCAGATGCCTCTTGCAAGGTGTAATCCGGATCACGAACGTTAAACAGGAAGTTCTCGACATCCTTGACCTGGTACTGCACGGCCATATCAATCTGCAACATGTTCTCATCTTTGGTTAACATTAATGCACGATGGCTGGCTTCACGCAGCTTGGTCACATTAACCTTTTCGACAGTCTGCACCGGATACGGAAGGTGCCAGTGAGGACCAGGTCCTACCGTTTGACTGTACTTACCAAACTGCAGCACCACACCACGTTCGGCAGGATCGATAATATATATCCCGGTCAAACCCCAGACTATCAGGCCGATAACCAGTAGCAAGCCTATGCCGAACGGCATACCGGAAGAGCCATCGCCGCTGCCCGCTTTTCGTGGGCCACCACCGCCAAACAAGCCACCAAGCTTGCCTTGCAATTTACGTAGCAGTTCATCCAGGTCAGGCGGTCCGTCCTGACGATTTTTTTGACCCCAGGGGTCCTGGTCTTTGCCATTTCCCGGTTCGTTCCAGGCCATATTGTCATACTCCAGATTTTAAACTTAGTGTTTGTTCAGGTGGCCATTCTAGGTGGCTACACGCTGTCCGGCAAGATGTATTTGATCATCCTGTGTAAAATTAAGCTGTTCATCCATAGCCAGTATCTTGTCCAGACTGGCACGATCCAGCTGCACCCTGATTAGCCATGCCCCATCCTCGGCATGCTCTTCCTCTATGATGGCATCCAGCCGGTAGAGTCTGGCACGACAGTCACCGCAGTGTAACGGCACGCGTAACCAGCCTGTCTGGCGGCCCGCAAGCAAGGTTTCAGATATAGCTTCCTGCAGCAATGCCAGCCCTTCGCCGGTATGTGCCGATACCCAGACGCGCTTTACCACACCATCACGGTCATACTCTACCCGACCGTCACGATTGATAACATCTATCTTGTTATACACCTCAATGCAAGGTACATCCTGAGCACCAATCTCTGTCAGCACCTTGTTTACCTGATCGACACAGGTATCACGCGCCTCATCACTTGCATCGATCACATGTAACAACAAATCGGCACGAGCCGTTTCTTCCAGTGTTGACTGAAAGGATTCAATCAGATCATGTGGCAGCTTGCGTATAAAGCCGACCGTATCGGCCAGTACGGCCTGTTCTATGCCTGGCAGGCTAACACGTCGCAGGGTAGGATCAAGGGTTGCGAACAACTTGTCCGCAACATAGACATCTGCACCGGTCATTCGATTAAACAGTGTGGATTTACCGGCATTGGTATAACCTGCCAGTGATATCTGCGGCACCGCGGCACGTTGTCGGGCACGCCCGCTTTGCTTGCGTTGGCTGCGCACGCGCGTCAGCTTCTGTTTTAATTGCTTGATACGCGCACCAATGAGTCGACGGTCAGTTTCAAGCTGACTTTCACCCGGCCCACGTACACCAATACCACCACGCTGTCTTTCCAGATGTGTCCAGCCGCGTATCAGTCTCGTGGATAAATGGGTCAACTGTGCCAGTTCAACCTGTAGTTTGCCTTCATGGGTACGTGCACGCTGGGCGAAGATATCGAGTATCAAACCGGTACGATCCAGCACCCGGCACTTCAGGCGTGTTTCAAGATTGCGTTCCTGAGAGGGTGACAAAGCATGGTTAAACAACACCAGATCGGCCTGCACGGCTGTAACCATATCAGCCAGCTCATCGGTCTTGCCCGTGCCGATAAAATAGCGCGAGTCAGGAGTGGTTCTTTTTGCCGTGCATATACCAGCCACTTCCGCGCCAGCAGAACGACATAGCGTTTCGAACTCTGCCAGATCATCCCGTGCATCGTGGCCAGATAAACCAGAGGCAGAAGTACCCGGAAAATCGACATGCACCAGTACAGCACTTTCACGCGCCGGTTCAGCAGACACCAGTACTACCTCTTGCCAGATGACACCCTGCAGAATTAAAAATTGCCAGGTTCTGAATCCTGAGACTGATCTTCATTGGTCGCCAGACGTACATTCCGTGCCGGAACCACTGTCGAAATCGCATGTTTGTACACCATTTGGCTAACTGTATTCTTTAGCAGCACCACGAACTGATCGAATGATTCGATCTGCCCCTGTAATTTAATCCCGTTTACCAGAAAAATAGATACAGGAACGCGTTCTTTACGCAGGGCATTTAGGAATGGTTCTTGTAATGATTGCCCTTTGGCCATATTGGCTCTCCTTTTTTTAATTGTCTGATCCAAGATATACCTCGATCTATCGCTTGGTTTGTTATTATCTTAGTGGGGTCGCGTACCCTAAAGTTCAAGTGTCAGCACGAAATATTGGGTAATCAACACCATTGGCCTGAAAAGGCAGGCTTAAAAATATCAGTATAACACATGGAGCAAGAATCAACCGGTCAGATCCGTTAACTCTTGTAACAAATTCATTAACTTACCTATGGAATTAGGGCCTTCTGCAAAGCACTCAAAGTCGGCCTGCTCGTCCCTGAGCCAGGTCAGCTGGCGTTTGGCCAGCTGCCGCGTAGCGGCTATACCTTTTTGAATTAATTCAGAATAGTTATATTCTCCTGCTAAATATCCCGATACCTGCCGGTAGCCAACTGCGCGAAACGCAGGGGCGCTATCAGTCAGTTCGTATTTATCCTGTAAGCCCCTCACCTCATTAATCAGGCCATGCTCCAGCATCTGCTCAAAGCGCAGCGCAATACGCTCATGCAGCAACTGGCGCTGCTGAGGACGAATAATGATTTTGAATACCCGGTACGGTAATTCCTGCTGTTGCTGACGCGCATGCCGGGCACTCAATGACTCACCGGTAATCTCGTAGACCTCCAGCGCCCGCTGTATGCGTTGTGGATCATTGACATGAATACGGGCAGCACTGACCGGATCAATTTCTGCCAAACGTGCATGCATGGCCTCCCACCCCAGGTGTTGGGCCTGTGCACTGAGCTTTTCGCGTATCACCGGATCTGCATCCGGCAGGTCAGCCAGACCGTATTGCAGTGCCCGGAAATACAACATCGTGCCACCCACCAGCAAGGGTATACGCTGTGCCGCTACCGACTGCTGCATCAGCTGCAACGCGTCATCGCGAAATTCTGCGGCCGAATAGCTCTGATCCGGGTTACGAATATCGATTAACTGGTGCGGGGCTTGTTGTAGCTCATCTGCCGAGGGTTTGGCCGTGCCAATGTCCATACCTCTGTAAATCATGGCGGAATCGACGCTGATGATATCGGCCGACAGGCGTTGCACCAGCTGCATCGCCAGCGCAGTCTTGCCGCAGGCGGTCGGGCCCATGATAAAGATAGCGAGCGGTTTGTCTGTTTCAGGCATTATTGCTGTCCTAAAAACCCCCTCTCCCTCAGGGAGAGGGCTGGGGTGAGGGGATCATAAGCTAAGGTGAACATCGCTTTATATATCCCCTCATCCTAACCTTCTCCCTGAGGGAGAAGGAATTGATACGTGTTGTCATGCCAGCAATGTATCAACATTGCTTCACCGCCCACGCATAAACAGGCTGTCCAGCTCCTGCACCGATAACTGCCTCCAGGTCGGACGACCGTGATTACACTGACCACTACGTTCGGTCTCTTCCATCGATCGCAGCAGCGCGTTCATTTCTTCAATAGTCAAACGCCGGTTGGCCCTGACCGAACCGTGACAGGCCATAGTAGAGAGCACTTCGTTGATCGCTTCATCGAGACGCAAACTGCTGCCATGCTGAACCAGATCGGCCAGTACATCACGCACCAGTGTCACCACATCAGACTGACGCAACAGGCTGGGCACCTGTCTGACCACCAGGGTATCCGGCCCACTGCGGTCAAGCTCGAATCCCAGTTTAGCAAACAGCTCAAAGTGCTTTTCTGCTATGTCTGCCTCGCGTTCACTGACCTGAAAACGCTCCGGCACCAGTAACGGCTGGGCGCGTACGACCCCCTCCTGCATAGCTGATTTCAGTCGTTCATAGGTAATACGCTCATGCGCTGCGTGCATGTCGACTATCACCAGACCTTCTGCATTTTGAGAAAGCACATAAATACCATGCAACTGCGCCAGCGCGTAGCCCAGCGGCGGTACGTCGTCGCTGTCGCGAACCTGATCGGCTGCATGGACCGCGGCCGCATGGTCCGT
>ENA-ORDP01000225-ORDP01000225.1-marine-sediment-metagenome-genome-assembly--contig:-NODE-225-length-38360-cov-5.476048_pt1 | contig 38360 bp, 35 predicted proteins | sample MGYA00248627_ERZ508539 | MGnify/ENA primary metagenome ERZ508539 (study PRJEB26208, sample SAMN05571518) | marine sediment metagenome | biome: deep sea; feature: Hydrothermal vent; material... | reverse complement strand
CATACCCCGCCGCCTTATAATTCCTACACCTTTAAGAAGGGACAGGGTGTTTATGTCGTTGATGGTAGCTCTAATGTCGTCGAGCGATGGGTGCAATCCGTCGCCAGGAAAGTAAATGTTCAGGGCGATTGGCATTACAGAAACGAGGTCGAAAATTCCAATGCGGTGGGAAAGCACAGTTGTCGCAACACACTGCGGTTGAATGCCGACCGTGTCGCACACTTCAAGAATAAACTGGCGGGATATGGAATGACCGCAGAACAAGTGGTGATTGTGCTCATAAATGCCGATGACATTCATGGTGGTCCACTCGCCGAAATCCTGATGCCAGGATGCAACCGGCAGGAGATCCGCAATCGGGGAGAAGTCCCATTCGCACAAGGACTTGTTATGCGAGAAGGTATTCAAGAGGCACTCGCAGTTTTTGATGCCGAAGCTGCAACGAAGTTGCAGAGCATGACCGAGGTAGCTGTTGTGGTCGTAGACCACGGTGTTGCCGAAATATTCGCCGCTTGAATCATCACTTTGGGATCGAAACAACAGGGACTCTGGCAAACTCATTCTGCTTGGAGTCCTTTTTTATACCGTCTACAATTAAATTAATGTCCGAGATGGTTGCGACCATTCCTTGAACTTATGTACCTGCATTATTTTAAGCAATAGTCTCATATGTGGTGGACTCGTACAAACACTTGCTTTTTACGGTTAGAAACGGTATTATGAGCACATTATGGAATGCGCAGTTATTAAGACGGGAGGGAAGCAGTATGTCGTCTCAAAAGGAGACGTTATTTCTATAGAAAAGCTATCCGATACTCAAAAAGAGGGAGATGCCGTTGTGTTTGAAGAGGTGTTACTTGTTGACGATGGTTCAAATACCACCATCGGCACACCGACAATAAAAGAAGCAAAAGTAAATGCAACGATTGTCTCCATCGGGCGCGCGAAAAAAATAGACGTGGTAAAATATAAACCGAAGAGCCGATACATTAAACGCCGCGGTCATCGTCAGCCATTTGTGTCTGTACGCATAGAATCCATTTCTTAATAATGTACAGTGTTCCTGCGCGGTGCATTGATATCTGATAATATTATGTGCCAAAAGTCAAAGTAGAACATTTAATGTTCTACTTTGACTTTTGGCTTTTTATAGATACAACAATGGTGTATCAAATCTGAAATGGGTGTGTTGAAGATTATAGTTACGGGGAAATAAGGCATGCCTTATTTCCCCGTAACTAACCATGCGCGTATTACAGCACTCAAAACTCCTTTCTGTTTAGAATTGCTCCGGATAGTGTTTGTTCATCGGTATATTCAAGCTCGGTTCCCGTGGCAAGGCCTCTACCCAAAACACTTATGCGCACATGCGTGCGATACGGCGCCAGCAATGTGCGAACATAGTCACTGGTATGTTCTCCTTCTGATGTTGCAGATAGGGCCATAATTATTTCTGAAAGCCCCTCTTTAACTTTTTGCTTTATAAGTCTTACAAGAAAGTCTTCTCTGATAACTCCCTTACCAGAAAGAGTAAGCACACCACCCAACACAAAATAATGCCCCTTATAAAGATGTGTCTTTTCTATAGCGATAATATCCTGGTCTTTCTCAACAAGAAGAAGGGAAGTTTTGTCTCTGGATTTGTCTGCACAAATTGAACACATCTCTCTTCCACCACTTTGAAAACGTTGACATAGAGCGCACTGCTTTACTTCCTCGCCCACCCTTTCCACAAGAGTGGAAAGGGTGGCTCGCGCTTGCGCGGAGGTGGCAAGAAGATAATAGACGAACCTCTTTGCTTGTCTAGGTCCAATGCCCGGAAATCGCTCAAACTCACGTACCAATTGCTCCATTGAATCAGACATGTTGTATATTAAAATTCTTCCGCCAATTCTCCATATCCGCTCTTATCAACCGGAACAAAAGTCGTTCGTTTCTCGTCAAAATATAATTCCACTTTTCCGGTTGGTCCGTTTCTATGCTTTTCAATTAGTATCTCTGCAATATTCGGGCGGTCACTTTCCGGGTTATGTTTATCATCACGGTGAATAAACATAACCACATCGGCGTCTTGCTCAATTGAACCAGAATCGCGCAAGTCTGAAAGACGTGGCTTGCCACCACGTTGTTCAACTGCACGAGAGAGTTGCGAAAGCGCCAACACGGGAACACTCAATTCTCGCGCAAGCCCTTTTAGTGAGCGAGAAATTTCCGTTACTTGTTGCACCAATGAATCAGACGATTTCATGCCTACCGGCGTCATGAGTTGTAAATAGTCAACAATAATTAAGCCGACATTATGCTCACGTTTGAGGCGCCTTGCAACGGCACGCATTGAAAGAATATTATTTCCCGGCTTATCATCTATAAACACCGGCGCCTTTGAGAGCGATTCAAGCGCATCACGAATGCGGTCAAAGTCACTTTCATCGTGGACATTGCCCGTGCGCAATTTCCATGAATTTACATGCGACTCGGCAGAGAGCATACGGTCAATAAGTTGTTCGCTACTCATTTCAAGAGAAAAAATGCCAACCGCAGTGCCATAACGCACCGCGGTGTTGCGCGCGATATCAAGCGCCAATGAAGTCTTTCCCATTGAGGGGCGTGCAGCGAGTATTATCAAATCAGATGGATGCAACCCGGAAAGCATCGTATCCAAATCGGCAAAGCCCGTGGGAACACCGCGAATGGTATCCTTCTGTTTTGAAAGTCGCTCAATGCGGTCCCATGCGTCCGGTAATTTTTCCGCCAGCGACACGAAGGCATGCGATGATGCTATATCTCCAACCGCATACACTAATTTTTCCGCCTCATCAAGCGTTTGCGCGGTGTCTTGTGAATCATCGTATGAGTGTTCGGTAATGCGATACGCGGCATCAATGAGCGAGCGCATTACATACTTTCTTGAAACCAAATCCGCATAATGAGAAATATTGCTTGGTGATGGAGTGGCAGTTGCAAGTTCCGCCACATAACTTCTGGTCCCCGCTTGTTCAAGAAGATTTTGGTCGGTAAGGCGGGTAGTGATACTCAATAAATCAATTGGCTCACCGCGAGTAGCAAGCTCAAGCATAGTTCCAAAAATGACTCGGTGTTTCTGCGCATAAAAAGCATCTTTGCTGATACTGTCGGAAATATCGTGAATGGCATCCGGCTTCAATAATAACGAGCCAAGCAACGCACGTTCAGCGTCAAGATTTTGCGGTGGGACACGATTTGTGGTTGAAGCCATACAGAGCGTATTGTATCACTTTCTGTCTTTATAGAGGAGTGTCGCCTCCAAACCGTCCTCAACACGATATCCATGTCTTTGCAGGGCGTCGCGCAGAGTGTCTGCGCGCTCATACTTTTTTTCTTCACGATCCCTGTCACGTTGGTCACGTATGGAACGAATTTCGTCCGGTAATTCATGGTCCGGAATAGATTTATATTCCAGCGGGGGAGTAGCGCAATCAATGCCAAGCAACGCATCCGCCTCAATAAGCACACCGGCTTTTTCTTCCGGGGTTATGTTTTCATCTCTCAGCGCTTCCCACAATATGGCAAGCGCTTGCGCGGTGTTAAGGTCGTTGCGAACCGCCGAGATGAGGCGATAACGATATTCGCCTGATGTTACGTTTCCAAATGAATTATTTTTAATTTCATGAGAAAGGCGCCACAGTCTTACAAGAGCATCATGTGCTCCGGAGAGTGCTTCCCACGAAAAAGAAATTGGGGTGCGATAATGTGTTTGATGAAAAAGATAACGTAGCGCCAATGGATGGATATTTCGTTTCGGCAAGTCATCAAGATACACTTCATTATGAAGAGACTTTGATATTTTATTTCCAGCCATAGTTAAAAAAGCATTATGAATCCAATAATGAGCGAATGGTCTGTCAAATGCAGATTCGGATTGTGCTATTTCATTGTTGTGATGTATCGCGATAAGGTCCATACCTCCTGTGTGTATATCAATTTCTGTTCCAAGCAATGTGTGCGCCATGGTGGAACATTCAAGATGCCACCCGGGCGCCCCGCATCCCCATGGAGAATTCCATTCCTGCAAACGATGCACGCCCATTGGTGTTGATTTCCACAGAGCAAAATCTGTTGCATTGCGTTTTTGCGGATTTACCGCGATGCGTGCCCCGGCGGACAGCTGTGCATCTTTGATACCGCCAAGTTTTCCGTATGCATGAAATGTAGCCGTATCAAAATATAACCCATCGTCAATTTTGTATGCATGTCCTTTTTTTTCAAGTGTTTTAGCGATGGATACTTGCTCACTGATGTATTCGCTTGCGCGCGGGAAAAGTATATGGTGGGTATCTATGTTTAACATGGTAATATCTTTAAGAAAAAAATCAGTGTATTTTTTTGTCAGTTGTGCAACCGTCACGTCATCAAGCTTTGCGCGCGCTTCAACCTTATCTTCGCCGTCATCCGCGTCACTTGTCAGATGTCCAACATCAGTGATGTTGATAACGCGATGTACGCGAAATCCCGCATGAGTAAGTGTGCGAGAGAGAGTATCTGCACATATGTGCGGGCGTAGGTTCCCGATATGTGCGCGACTATAAACTGTCGGTCCGCACGAATACATTGTGGCTTGTCCAGGCTTAAGTGGAATAAATTGTTCTTTTTTTCCTGAAAGTGTGTTAGTGAGTAAAATTGGCATTACCACTTTTGGTAACACTTTCTTCTTTCTGAAATTTAACAGGGATATCCATTTCATAGGTGTGTGTAGTATAGCACCAAAAAATATCTCTTACATACTATTGTTATATGGCACATACCGCTCACTACATAAAACAGGGTAAGACTTGGTCGAGTGGCCCGGAGCACTCTTTTTTTTATGCTGTGCCAGAGCCCGGCTATACGGGACTTACTCATTATCCACTTTGCATGCGTAGGCGTCATGCGGTACCATACATACATAACTGAAATAGCATGAGTGATGAAAATAAAAATGAACAGATTGATGCCACCGATGGAAATCGGAACTTTTTGTCAAAACACAAAGACGTATCACCGGAAAAAATCCGCACCGGAGCGCGATACGCACTCATCATTCTTATAGCATTTGCCGGGGGATTATTGGTTGGTGGGCTTTATCAAAGCTCAACCTCTTCCACTGCAACTCACCTCACGTTCACCGGAGGAAGTACAAACACCACGCCGGACACATCGGCAAACATGAGCGGGTTTTGGGGAGCGTGGAATCTCTTGAAGTCAAATTTCGTGGAAACACATGCCTCCTCAACAATTCCGAACACCTCGCAAGAAGTATACGGAGCCATCAAAGGATTGACCGCTTCATACGGAGACCCCTACACCGTCTATATGCCTCCCCAAGATGCAAAAGTATTTAAGCAAGATATTACCGGTAGTTTTGGCGGTGTTGGTATGGAGATTGGTGTTAAAAATAATGTTCTCACGGTCATCTCTCCGCTAAAAAACACTCCCGCTGCGCGGGCAGGCATACTCTCCGGAGATACAATCGTTGCCATTGACCATAAACCAACCGATACTATATCGGTTGATGCGGCAGTTAAACTTATTCGCGGAAAAATAGGAACAACAGTGGTGCTTTCAATCTTACGTAATGGAAAAATACTCACCATTAAAGTTGTACGCGCCAACATTGAAATACCGGAGATGAAATACCACCTCAATAAAAAGAGTAACACTTTTTATATAGCGCTTTATACATTTACCGCAAACTCTCCGCAATTGTTTGATAATGCTCTTCAAAAATTTAAGGCTTCCGGCTCTCGCAAACTCATTATTGACCTTCGCGGAAACCCCGGTGGATATCTAAGCGCGGCAGTTGATATTGCAAGCCACTTCTTGCCAAAGGGCGATGTCATCGTAACAGAAGATTACAAAGGGAAAAAGCCAAACGTGGTACACAGAAGCATTGGCTATGATGATATTTCACCAAACACAAAAATAGCAGTGCTTATTAACCAAGGGTCCGCCTCCGCCGCTGAGATTTTGTCCGGAGCGCTTCAAGACCATCATCGTGCAATTCTCATCGGTACTCGCTCATTTGGAAAGGGCTCAGTACAGGAAATGTTTACCATTGATGGTGGGTCATTGAAGATAACAGTGGCAAGGTGGTTGACGCCGTCCGGTAAATCAATTTCAGATGGTGGGCTAACTCCAAACATAAAAGTGAATATCACACAATCTGACATTACGAAAGGAACAGACCCACAAATGGCGCGCGCAATACAATATCTTACGGAAGGGAAGTAATATTTTAGGATATTGATGGCCGGTGCTTTATAGAAGCGAGCTTCTATAAAGCACCGGCCATACTATTTGCGCCATCCACACTGTGCGAGTATGCTATAGATATATGCATATAGATACTCTCTCGGCACACATTGAATCTGTTTTGTTTGCAACCGAGAAGCCAATGTCGCGCAAAAGCCTGGAAACTCTTTTTAATGTTTCGCGTGTAGAAATTGATGAGGCGATAGAGCACTTAAGTGGCGCACTTGAGGGACGTGGAATAACACTCATTGAAACCGATAATGAAATTACACTTCGTACCACTCCCCAAGCATCTGCATATATTACAAAAATGCGCAACGATGAGCTATCACAAGAATTGGGAAAGGCCGGGATTGAAACACTCGCAATCATTCTTTATCGTGGCGGAGCGTATAGAAGTGAAATTGATTGGATACGTGGCGTGTGTTCATCGGCAACCATACGAACACTCTCAATGCGCGGACTTATTGAAGGCACACCCGATGCACACAACAAACGAAAAATACGCTATCGCCCAACTATTGATGTACTTGCACATCTTGGCATTACGCGTATTGAGGAACTGCCTCGTTATGATGAACTGATGCGTGCGTTGTCAAACAGCGTAGAAACATCGGAAGTGACTATGTTGTCATAGTGCCATAAGTAAAGACATGGATGACTCCGGTATTTTTCTACTGAACACACGCTCAAGACGTATCGCAGCCGGTACTGTTATTTTTTTGTTTGTCTTCGCAATTGGCATAACCTTATATGTACATCCATATCAATTACACGACACAACAATAACTGCAAAATCAAAAACAACAGATGCTTTCTCCTCCGTCTCAATTGTTGGGAAAGCGGCGATAGTGTATGACCTTACCACTGACAAAATACTTTTCTCTAAAAATGCACACGCCCAATTACCACTTGCATCGATTACAAAACTTTTAACCGTATATACTGCGGTAAAATATCTTGGCATACACGCTCGCATTCCCATTACACACGCAGACGTTGCTGTGGACGGTGATAGTGGTTTTGACCCGGGCGAAGTATTCGCTCTGGAACCCCTTGCGGGATTTACGCTTGCAGGCTCTATAAACGATGGGGCAGTGGCAATCGCGCGCGCAACCGCATCACGTGTGAAAAAAAGTATCCCGGAGTTACTTAGTTCAGTGGCACAAGCATCGGGACTTACGCAGATATACGCCCTTAATGGAAGCGGGCTTGATTCAAGCGCCACAGTTTCGGGTGGTTATGGTAGCCCATACGATGTAGCGATACTTGCCGGAAAACTTCTCAACGAAGCCCCCGGAATCGCTTCGTTCACCACTAAATCAACCACCACCATAACCTCTATTAATGGTATTGTGCATACAAAACAAAATACCGACCCATATGTCACAGATATAGCGGGAATACGTCTTTCCAAAACCGGCTACACCAATCTTGCCGGTGGAAATCTTGTGGTGGTGTTTGACGCGTCGTTTGGGCATCCGGTTGCCATAGTGGTGCTAGGTTCAACCGAAAAAGACAGATTTACTGATGTTTTAAAGCTCATTAAAGCAACACGTTCCTATCTTGCAAACGTTCAGTAGTGTATAATGCACCTATGATTGGTCATGCTGCACAAGTACTCATACCGTCCACTATCTCTTTTGTACTTGGTATTATTATTGCCCCAATACTCGCGCACTATCTTTACGCACATCACGCGTGGAAAAAATCAAGTGGAAATGACAAGGGCATTGGCGGTGGTGGTACACCGATTTTCAATCAACTGCACAAAGAGAGGGAAGTCTCCACTCCGCGTATGGGAGGTATTCTCATTTGGGCGGCAACATTGCTTACCGCTGGCGGATTTATCATAGCCGATTATTTTTTTGGTGGTGTGTTTTCACAGCTTGACTTCATCAACCGAGGTCAAACATGGCTTCCACTTTCCGCATTGTTGGTAGGAGCTACCGTCGGCTTTGTAGATGATATGCTTGAGATACGAAGAGGGCACGGTGGGTTACGATTGCGCACTAGACTTCTTATTGTAGCGCTTGTCGGGCTGTTTGCCGCATGGTGGTTTTATTACAAACTTGGTGTATCAAGTATCGGTATTCCATTTGGGGGAGAGTTACAATTGTCGTGGTGGTTTATTCCGATATTCATGTTGGTAACACTTCTTATATATGCCGGTGGCACCATTGACGGCATTGACGGATTATCCGGAGGGGTTTTTTCAATTATATTTATGACCTACGCGGGCATTGCGTTTGTGCAGGGACAATTTTCACTCGCCGCATTTTCCGCAACAGTCGCCGGGGCAACGCTTGCATTTTTGTGGTTCAATGTGCCACCGGCGCGATTTTATATGACTGAAACCGGAAGCATGGCGCTCACTTTGGCACTTTCCATAACGGCATTTTCCGCAGATTCGCTTGGTGGTGGCATTGGTGTTTCCATGTTACCGATTATCGCTTTCCCCCTTGTTGCTACTGCAACGACCACACTACTGCAAGTATGTTCAAAAAAATTCTTAGGGAAAAAGATATTTCGCATAGCTCCGATACATCACCATTTTGAAGCAATTGGCTGGCCACCGGCAAAAGTAGCGATGCGCTATTGGATTATCACTATTATCATGGGCGTCTTTGGATTATCACTTGCACTTATCGGGGCGGGGAGGTGAACGATGGTGAAGAATATATACCATGCGACGGTCCATACTCACTCAAGTATTTTCCGGGGATAGAGTATTTCTCAGTATTGTTTTCATCTTGGCGATTGGCGGTGTCGCAATATTTTCTTCCGCAACACTTGGACTACTGACGCAGGCAAACACAAATGTTACTCGCATGATAATCACACAAATAGTGTTTGGCCTTGGTGGAGGAATAATCGCTTTTGCCACATTTCGTATCATTTCAATCTCACTATTGCGCAAGGTGGCGCCATGGCTATTCGGTCTTTCATTGCTACTCACCATTTTGGTATTTATACCGGGACTTGGAGTATACGCCTACGGGGCCACAAGGTGGCTTAACCTTAAGTTTATTACACTTCAACCGGCAGAATTTTTAAAAGTTGGAGTGGTGTTATTCGTCGCATGGTTTCTTGCACGCAATACAAAGCGACTTTCCGAATACAAATATGGATTACTCCCTTTCTTGGGTATCATCGGCGCGCCGGCTCTGGTGCTTATCAAGCAACCAAACACAAGCACCATACTGCTTATTGGCGTCACAGCGGTTGCCATGTACTTTGTTGCCGGCGCGCCGAAACGAGATATAGGCATACTGGCGTTGCTTTCCATTCTTTTGCTTGGGGCAGTGGTTTTTACTCATCCGTACATTTTGAAACGCTTCAATACATTTGTTTATCCTACCAATGTCAGTAAACTCAAAGGGGGCTATCAGATACGCCAATCTCTCATCGCAATAGGAAATGGTGGAATAACGGGAAGGGGATTTGGCGAGAGCGTACAAAAATTCAGCTACCTGCCGGATCCGACAGGAGACTCTATTTTTTCCGTCTATGCTGAAGAATTCGGATTCGCTGGAACAATGATACTGGTGTTATTATTTTTCTCTCTCGCCGCGCGCGGAATTTACATTTCCGCGCGCTCACATGACAGATTTAGCGCGTACGCTGCGCTTGGATTTTCAGTGCTTATTGCCACTCAAGCATTCATCAATATGGGTGCGATGCTCAAAGTAATTCCACTTACAGGGCTCCCCTTGCCTTTTATAAGCCATGGTGGCACCGCACTTCTGGTAGTGCTTGCGGAGTCCGGGTTTATTCTAAATGTTGCAGCACACAATAACAAAAAGAAAGCGAAGGGCATTATACCTGTGAGCACATAAGAATTTGTAACTCTAAATCCCTGTACGATTTTAACAAATGTATATCTTTTCAAGACCCCAAACAAAAACCATCACCTCCCAATATATTCTGGTATACTATGAGTTATGAAAAAAATTGGCATAGTGGGTGGCGGTCAATTAGGTAGAATGCTCACACAAGCAGCACGCCCTCTCGGATTTTATGTTTCAGTATTGGACCCCACACCAAACGGACCGGCAGGACTTGTCGCTGACAAACAGATAGTCGCTGATTTTAAAGATGAAGCATCTATTGAAAAACTTGCCGGTACGGTAGATTTTTTAACGTTTGAAATAGAGCTTGCTGCAGCGGGTGTCCTTGATAAATTACAAAAAAGCGGAGTTTCAGTTAATCCAACCGGAGAGACGCTTTCTATAATTAAAGACAAATTGAAACAGAAAAATTTTCTCAGAGAAAATAAAATCCCGGTTGCTGATTTTGTGGAAGTTAGTAACCGTGAAGATATTGAACGCGTGGCGGAGATTTTAAAGTATCCGATTATTTTGAAGGCACGATTTGATGCGTACGACGGTAGAGGAAACGCCTTAATTGAAACACGCGATGATATTAATGACGCTCTTGAAAAACTGAGGGGCAGAAAACTTTATGTTGAGAAATTCATTTCTTTTCAAAAGGAGCTCGCGGTAGTTGCTGTGCGTGGGATGGATGGTACTGTTGTGACATATCCTACCGTTGAAACAATTCACAAAAATAACATCTGCCATATCGTAGTAGTGCCTGCACCAATTGACAGCAAGGTATCTCAAGCGGCACACCAGCTTACTAAGGAAATCCTTACGCACCTTGGTGGCGCTGGCGTGTTTGGTATTGAAATGTTTCTTACAAATGATAGTGAAATTCTTATAAATGAAATAGCTCCGCGTGTACACAACAGTGGACATCATACAATAGAGAGTTCTTATACATCACAATTTGAACAACATATACGGGCAATTACAGGAATGCCTCTTGGAGACACAAACCTTAAAGTGAAGCACGCCGTTATGATAAATATTCTTGGTAATCGTACCGGACCGGCAAAACCGACCGGAGTAAACGAGGCATGTTCTTTACGTGGTGTGACTGTGCATATATATGGTAAGATTGAAACACGCCCGGAACGAAAGATGGGGCATATTACCGCTGTTGCAGAAACAGCGTATGATGCTATGAAGCTTGCAAGTCATGCGAGGGAAATGATAACTATATAAATTATAATGACAAAAAATAAAATACAGATAGGTATCGTAATGGGATCAGACTCCGATTTGCCAGTAATGCAAGATGTGGCAAAAATACTTGATGAAATGAATATTTTATATGAGTTGACCATTGTTTCAGCACACAGAACACCCGAACGATTGTATAATTATGCGAAAGATGCATCTAGGCGTGGGCTTATGGTTATTATAGCGGGAGCCGGAGGTGCCGCACATTTACCGGGAATGATTGCTTCAATAACAGAATTGCCGGTTATTGGTGTACCAATAAAAACAAGTACCCTCAATGGATTAGATTCACTTCTTTCTATAGTACAAATGCCACCGGGAATCCCGGTTGCCACAATGGCTATTGGCGGAGCAAAAAACGCCGGAATTTTTGCCGCTGAAATAATTGGTTGTCATAATAATTCTATTCGCAAAGAAATTACAAAATATAAAAACAGTATGAAAAATACAGTGATTAGTAAGGCAAAAAAACTTGAAGATGTTGGATTTTCAGAATACCTGAATGCTTACAAGTAGATTATTTTTTATTTTATAAAGCAAGTAAAATGAATGTACTAAAAGAAACAAATTTTTCAAACCTCGGAGAAAAAATAACTGGAAAAGTGAGGGACATTTATATTCAGGAAGATAAACTTATTCTAATCACCACAGATAGACACTCTTCTTTTGATCGTAATATTGCTCATATTCCATTTAAGGGCGAAATACTCACACAAATAAGCAACTTTTGGTTTGAAAAAACAAAGGATATTATTCCAAATCATATTTTGAGCACACCTGACCCGCAAGCTGTTGTGGTAAATAAATACACTGTAGTTCCTGTTGAGGTGGTAATTAGGGGGTACATGACAGGGTCAACCAATACCTCATTGTGGACACATTATAAAGAAGGGCACCGGGACTTTGGAAATTTTATCTTACCTGACGGAATGAAGAAAAATCAAAAACTTGCTCAGCCCGTATTTACACCTTCTACTAAATCTGATGAACATGACGTGACAATGACACCGGCTAAAATGATAGAAAAAGGAATAGTTGATAGCGAATTACTTAAAAATATTGAGGAGATAGGCATTAAACTTTTTGAAAGGGGGCAAAGGATTGCTCTAGATAAAGGATTAATTCTTGTGGATACCAAATATGAATTTGGCGTTGATAAAGATGGAAAACTATTTCTTGTAGATGAGATTCATACACCGGATTCGTCACGTTATTGGCAAGCGAAATCATATCAGGAAAAATTTGATACTGATTTGGAACCCGAATATTTTGATAAGGAATTTCTCAGACTATGGTTTAAAGAAAACTCTGACCCGTACAACGACAAAACAATACCAAACGCACCGGAAGAAATGGTAACTGAGTTATCAAAACGGTATAGTAATATATATCAACAGTTGCTAGGTAAAGAATTTATAACAGATAGAAAAGAGCCGATTTTAGATAGGCTACGGAAAAATTTAGAAAAATATACTGTATGAGTAATTCACTATATCAAGTTGATGCGCTATGCCCTCTGGACGGTCGCTATCACAAAACAGGCGAACGATTGCAAAAATATTTTAGTGAGAGGGCATTGATGAGTTATAGAGTAAAGATGGAGTATGAATATCTTATCGCGCTATCTCATCTACAGACAGTCGGGGTTAGAAGATTCACACATGATGAGATTTCCACTATACACAAAGCGTGCAACTTGTCAGTGGACGATGCACAAACCATAAAAGATATTGAGGTTGATGGATACAAGGGTATTCCAGCGACGAACCATGACGTTAAAGCTGTTGAGTATTTTATAAAAATGAAACTTGGAAAAACCAGTCTTTCTGATGTTGTGGAATGGATTCACTTCGGACTTACATCTGAAGATACAAACAATATTGCATATGCACTTAGTATCTCTGATGCGATTGAAAATGAACTACTTCCAAGTATTGAGATAATTAATTCAAAATTAAAACAGCTTGTAAAAGAAAATAAAGATATCCCAATGTTTGCAAGGACACATGGACAACCCGCCTCACCAACAACATTCGGGAAAGAGATGAAAGTCTTTAGGTCGCGCATACAAAGGCAAGTGGAATCGCTCAAAAAATTTAAAATCCTAGTGAAATTAAATGGTGCAACTGGAAATTTTAATGCGCACATTAGCGCATATCCGGAAATTAATTGGCGTGATTTTTCGGAAAAATTTATACACGGTTTGAATAATGGCAGATTACTTAAACTTGAGGTGAATCAAATTACTACTCAGATTGAACCGCATGATACCTACGCGGAATTATTTGATGCTTTAAGAAGGATTAATACAATATTTATTGATTTTAATCAGGATATATGGAGATATATCAGTGATGGGTGGATTACGCAAAAACCAAAAGAAGGAGAAGTTGGATCGTCCACAATGCCCCACAAGGTAAATCCTATTGATTTTGAGAATAGCGAGGGTAATCTTGGAATTGCAAACGCATTATTAAATTACTTTTCGTGCAAATTACCGATTTCCAGATTGCAACGAGATTTGTCTGACTCCACGGTTGAGCGTAATTTTGGTGTTGCATTTGGACATTCCATTGTCGGTTATGTTTCAATCAGTAAAGGTTTGAATAAAATTAGCATTAATAAAGAGAAAATAATAAACGAACTCAACAATCATCCGGAGATTATAAGTGAAGCAATTCAAACGATACTTAGAAAAGAAGGTGTAGCAATGCCTTACGAGGCGCTCAAAAAGCTGACGAGAGGAAAATCTGTTACAATGAAAAAATTAGCAACATTTATAGATGAGCTTGAGGTGAAAGAAAATGTCAAAAAGCGTCTCAAAAAAATTACACCAAAGAATTACATCGGATTAGCTTCAGTTATTGCCGAGGATTAAAACAAATGAGAATTAAGTAGATGATTATAACCCTTGTTATATATATCATCGTAAAAGTTTGTTGTTATATTATTTCTGTCTCATCATAATAAAAAAGAAGAAGGCAATCGTTCAGATTACCTTCTATAATACTGTCCAAACGCTAAAAAAGACATTTGGATAACTCACCCCAGCTTTGAAATTGTAGCGTGTTTTTAGGTAACACGCCGAAAAACTTCTTCTGGAGTGGGTTAAACCACCCAAAAGCAATTCCTGCGTTTACAGCTAGCTCTCCATCCTTTACTGGGTCGTCTCCCAAATAAATGTTTGACCTATCCCCTGTAGCTTTCTCAACCACCTCAATCAATTTCGCGTCAGGTTTTGATAAGTATGGAATTTTACCGCGCAAGTCATCATCCGTTACTATTGTTGTGGGACATTGCACTCCCCACATGCGGAACACATTTTCTATGAAAATCTGATGTCCCGATGAGAGGATTGCAACCTTAACATTATGTTGCCAGCACTGCGTTAAAAAAAAGACAACTCCAACAAACGGTTTTGGCCACTGTGGACAAATTTCTTTTGTTAGAATTTGAAGTTTTTTCAACACCAGCATTTCAGTCATCACTGGTTCTGGGTTTGCTTTTCCCCAAACGAGCCCTGCACCCTTTCCTTTGGAGACGAGTCCGGACAAATTTTTACTTTCTTTTTCGTGAAAAATTTTTGCATTTGCCACTATCTCCTCCTTACAATTTTGTGCAGATGCAAGAAGCTCAGCTATCACCTCCGTTGGTGTTCTGTTTTTTAGACCACCACTTTTGCGATAAAGGTCGCATCCTTTTTCTCCAAAGATACTTAAGATAGCAGATTGGTACGCTTCTGCCACTCCGACACCATTGAGGCTTTGTTGAAACGTATCGGCAATCGTACCGTCAAAATCAATCACTATCATCTCACACCTCCTTGGTGAACATTTTAGAACCCGTTTTAATGTAGCACTTTGTGGTGTAGAATGAAAGATATGGAAAATAATTGGTATGTTATAACCGGGGCTCCTTCTTCAGGAAAAACCACAACGATAAATCTACTGAAAGATAAGGGCTTCAATGTTGTGTATGAAATGGCAAGAATCTATATTGACAAAAAGATAAGCGAGGGAAAGAAAATTGAAGAAATAAGAGAGGATGAGGCTTATTTTCAAGAAGAAATTTTAAAACTTAAAATTGAAGCTGAGAAAAATCTTGCCAAAGAAGAAATAACTTTTTTTGACAGAGGAATACCGGACAGTGATGCTTATTATGTTTTGTGTGGCACCAAACAAGACGAACCTTTGAAGCAGGCAATAATGAATTCGCAATATAAAAAAGTCTTTTTATTAGACATTCTTGAATATGAAAAAGATTATGCCAGAACAGAGACCGCTGAGGAACAGGTTAAAATTCATAATCTATTGGAGGAAAGTTACAGAAAAACAAATGCGGATATTGTTAAGGTTCCAGTAATGCCACCGTCCGAGAGGTTAGATTTTATTTTAAACAATTTGTAATTTATACTATATTGAATCATGGTAAAAAATACAAAAACATTATATGCAGACAGCGGTGTAAATATAGAAGCCGGAAACAAAGCGGTAGATTTAATTAAGGATAAAGCACAGAAGACGTTTAGACATTATGAGGGGAATGTTCTTTCAGGGATTGGTGGTTTCAGTGGAGTTGTAGAACTTCCTGATGGAAGAGTAATGGGAACCAGCACTGATGGCGTGGGTACAAAACTCATGATTGCAACACTTCTTAATAAACATAATACAATCGGAATAGACTTAGTTGCGATGTGCGTAAATGACCTTATTGTAACCGGAATACAACCATCAATCTTTCTTGATTATATTGCTATGGGGAAACAAATTCCCGAAAGAACCTCTTTGATAATCAGTGGTATTATAGAGGGGTGTGATATGGCTGAATCGGCGTTACTTGGCGGAGAGATGGCAGAAATGCCGGATATGTACAAAGAGGAGGATTATGATCTCGCTGGGTTTGCTATTGGTTTTGCAGATTCAAAAGAAAAGCTCATCCTGGGGAAAAACATAAAGCCGGGAATGCGAGTATATGGTTTCCCATCGTCTGGGGTTCATTCTAACGGATATTCTCTTGTGAGAAAAGTTTTTAATATCAATATGAATGAACGGGAAAACACAAAAAAAATACTGGGGGAACAACTCGCTTCTCTTCGTAGAACTTTGGGAGAAGAGTTGCTTGAGCCAACAGTTATATATGTAAAACAAATAAAATCTCTTCTTCAAAAATATACTATCTCCGGTATGGTGCATGTGACCGGTGGAGGAATTATTGAAAATACACCGCGCATACTACCCAACAATTGCGCTGTGCACATAAAGAAAGATTCGTGGGAAATGCCACCAATATTCAAAATTATTCAAAAAAAGGGAAATATCTCTACAGATGAAATGATGCGAACATTTAATTGTGGGATAGGATTAATAGTTATTTCAGATGACATCATAGAGGAAGGAATTCTTATTGGAGAAATTGTGAAAGGGAATAAAGAGATTCAAATCTTATAATCACACATATGAATATGTATCATTATTATCGTAAAATATCAGATAAGTTAGAACATTGTTTTAATATTGAAACTTTAAAAAAATTAAATGGGGATGAAGAGAATACCCTGCAATCAATTTTATCAGATGGATTTCTTGCAAATGGATTGAGGGCAACTTCTTTTTTTGAAGCGCCACATACAAAAATAATTGAAATAGGACCTCGTCTAAGTTTTGCTACTGCCTTCTCAACAAATGCAGTTTCTGTTTGTCGGGTTGCCGGGTTAAATATGGTAATGAGGATTGAAAGATCAAGGCGACATTTAGTTCCCAATGATACGGATACTGTAAAATTTGTTAAAGAACATTCCGATAGAATGACAGAATCTTTATATCCGGAATTGCTTCAAAATTTTAAAACAAATATAAAACCTAAAACTGTGCATGCTGTCAAAATTCTTGAAAACGGAATTGGGGCTTTGAGAAAAATTAACAAAGAAATGGGGCTTGGGATGGATGATCAGGACGAACAATTTTACTACGATTTGTTCATAAATTATTTTAAACGCAATCCAACAAATGTTGAGTGTTTTCAGCTTGGGCAAGCAAATAGCGAGCATTCGCGGCACTGGTTTTTTAATGGAAAGCTTATTATAGATGAAAAAGAAATACCAGAAACATTATTTGATATTGTAAGAGATCCACTCAAGATAAACACTGGCAACAGCACGATTGCTTTTAAGGATAATTCAAGTGCGATAGAGGGAAACAAAATTGTTACGATTATTCCCGCAACACCCGGAAAAGTTTCTGCTATGAAGAAAGAAAAACCACACTATGACATTACATTTACCGCGGAAACTCACAATTTCCCATCAGGAGTGGCGCCATTTCCCGGGGCAGAGACAGGTGCCGGTGGAAGAATAAGAGATGGTCAGGCAACAGGTAAGGGCTCCCTTATCGTTGCTGGAACATCAGGTTATTGTGTGGGTAATTTACATATAGCTGGTTATAAATTGCCTTGGGAAAATAAAGATTTTGAATACCCACCAAATCTCGCAACTCCTCTTGAGATTCTTATAAAAGCAAGTAATGGAGCATCTGATTACGGTAATAAATTTGGTGAACCAATGATTCAGGGCTTTGCTCGTTCTTTTGGACTAAAGCTTCCAAGCGGAGAAAGAAGAGAGTGGTTAAAACCAATAATGTTTACAGGTGGAGTTGGACAAATTGACAAGCAACATGAAAAAAAAGAAGACGCTCAAAAGGGTATGATTATCGTTCAGATTGGGGGTCCAGCCTATCGTATTGGAACCGGCGGAGGAGCTGCTTCAAGTATGATTCAAGGGGAAAATTTAGCAGAGCTTGATTTTAATGCGGTGCAAAGAGGCGATGCAGAAATGGAACAAAAGATGAACCGCGTTGTACGGGCGTGCGTTGAAATGGGCGACCACAACCCAATTATGAGTATACATGACCAAGGAGCCGGCGGACCATGCAACGTCCTTACAGAAATTGTTGACCCGGCGGGTGGAAGAGTTGAAATTAGAAATATTACTGTTGGAGATACGACATTGTCAGTGTTGGAAATATGGAGCGCTGAATATCAAGAGAGAAACGCAATACTTATTCATACTAACCGGTTTGAAGAATTTGTTAGTATTTGTAATAGAGAAAGAGTTTTATATGAGAATCTAGGAAAGATTACAGGCGATGGCAAAATTACAGTGCATGATAGTAAAGATGATTCAATTCCAGTGAATCTAAAATTATCAAAAATATTGGGTAAAATGCCTCAAAAAACTTTTGTGGATAAAACAGAATATCCTGTGTTGGAAAAATTACATATTTCAATGCAATTAAGTTTTGAGGAGTCCGTGCGCAACATACTGCAACTTATTTCTGTCGGCTCAAAAAGATTTCTTACGAGTAAAGTTGACAGAAGTGTAACTGGACTTATTGTGCAACAGCAGTGCTGTGGGCCAATGCAACTTCCGGTTTCGGATGTGTCAGTTATCGCTCAAAGTCATTTTAGTAATAGTGGTGCGGCTATATCTATTGGTGAACAGCCAATAAAAACACTTATCAATCATGAGTCCGGAGCAAGAATGTCTGTTGGGGAAGCAATTACTAACATTGTATGGGCAAAAATTGGAAAACTCAAAGACATCAAATGCTCGGGAAATTGGATGATGGCCGCTAAACTCCCCGGTGAAGGCGCAAACATATATCACGCAGCCAACGCTATGAGAAATATAATGATTGAGCTCGGTATTGCTGTTGATGGCGGTAAGGATAGTCTTTCAATGGCGGCAAAGGTTGGTGATAAAATAGTAAAATCTCCAACAGAACTAACAATTTCCGCGTATGCATACGTACCGGACATACATAAAGTGATTACCCCGGATATTAAGCGCCCTGGAAATAGTGTTCTTTATTTGATTGATCTAGGCAATGATAAAAATAGACTTGGTGGCTCATCCTTTGCGCATGTCTTGGGGCAAATAGGAAATGAAACACCGGATGTTGATGATGTGAGCATGTTAAAGCGATCATTTAAGGCTATACAAAAAATGATAGACGAGAAGCTTATTTTATCAGGACATGACCGATCTGATGGAGGATTAATTACAACTGTTCTTGAGATGGCTTTTTCTGGAAACTGTGGGCTGGATATTTATACACAAGAAGAAGCAATACCTTATTATTTTAATGAGGAGCTTGGCTATGTTGTAGAAGTGGGGAAGGGAAATGAAGAAAAGTTTCTTAAAGTCATTAAGGATAATAGGCTGGAGAAAGTGACTTCACGTATTGGAAAGACTACTTCTAAAAGAAATATCATGGTAACTGCAGATAAGAAGATTGTATTAAAGTCTAAGATGGTTGATCTTCGGCAAGATTGGGAAGAAACAAGTTATCAATTAAATAAATTGCAAACGGAAAAGAAAATGGCTCTTGAAGAGAAAAAGAATATATATGAAGCAAAAAATCCTCAATATAACATAAGTTTTATTCCACAAAAAACACAGACGAAGGTGTTGAATAAAAAAGAAAAGATTAAAGTTGCAATAATTCGCGAAGAAGGAAGCAATGGCGACAGAGAAATGAGCAGTGCATTTTTTATGGCTGGTTTTGAACCTTGGGATGTAATCATGCCCGACTTGCTAAACAATAAAATTGATTTAAAAGATTTCCGTGGAATAGTTTTCGTCGGTGGATTTTCGTACGCAGACGTACTGGGTTCCGCAAAGGGTTGGGCAAGCGCTATTCGGTTTAACGATACATTGCGAAGCATGTTTGATGATTTCTATAATCGTAAGGATACATTTTCTCTGGGTGTATGTAACGGTTGTCAATTAATGAGTCTTTTGGGGTGGGTGCCAAAGAAAGGTTTATGTGATGAATTGCAGCCACGATTTGTAAAAAATAAATCTGGACGCTTTGAATCTAGGTGGGTAACGGTAAAAATATCTAAAAGCCCTTCAATTATGCTAAAGGGGATGGAAAACTCAATGTTGGGAATTTGGGTGGCACATGGTGAGGGGAAACTATCGTTTAAAAACAAACAACATTTAAATAAATTAATTAATGAAAAATTAACTCCGATTTCGTATGTAGACGATAGTGGAATGACTACTGAAAAATACCCCTTTAATCCAAACGGTTCGCCCAAAGGCATTACGGCTTTATGTTCAAAAGACGGGAGACATTTGGCAATGATGCCACACCCTGAACGAACATTTTTAAAGTGGCAGTGGCCGTGGATGCCAAATGAAATGAAAAATAAACTAGAGACCTCTCCGTGGATTAAGATGTTTCAGAACGCTAGGGAATGGTGTGAACAAAATAATTAGAGAAACCTTACTTACATTAGATTAAAAACACACACAGTAAAACAATGAGTAAAACGACCATGAGTGCCACTTTTTATTTGTTATTATTTTGCCTATAGCGTTGTAATCATTTCTTTAACCCTAAGCAAAAAGAAAGCGCTGACGGCACATTTGCTGTATACTTACAGGTATTATGAAAATAGTGTTTACTGGAGGAATAACCGGGGGGCATTTCTATCCCATCATCGCCATTGCAGAAGCAATTCACGATTTGGTGAGCAAAGAATATATTGTGGCGCCAAAATTGTACTACATCGCACCAACACCGTTTGATTCTCAAGCTCTTTTTGCAAATCAAATAACCTTTTTAAAAAACACCGCCGGGAAAATACGTCGCTATCCGTCTATTCTCAATTTTACCGATTTTTTCTTTACAATAATCGGATTTATATGGTCATTTTTTCAATTACTTGTTTTGTATCCGGACGTGATTATTTCAAAGGGTGGGTATGCGAGTGTTCCAACGGTACTTGCCGCACGTGTGCTTGCCATACCTATCATCATTCACGAATCAGATGCAAAGCCGGGACGTGCGAATTTACTTGCTTCACATTTTGCCGCACGAATTGCAATATCTTTTCAAAGCGCGAGTACTTATTTTCCTGAAAAAGTACAAAAACGAATTGCGCTTACCGGCATACCGGTGCGCAAGGCACTGCGTATGTCACCACCCAAAGATAGCGCCACGCTTCTTGGCATAGATTCTTCAGTCCCGACAATTTTTATCATGGGCGGTTCCGGTGGCTCTAAACGTATTAATGAAATAGTGCTCGCCGCACTTCCGGATCTGGTTAAGATGGTGAATATCATACATCAAACAGGTGCAAAAAACATTGACGGCGTGCGAGCCATATCTGCCATCGCGCTTGAGGGAAACCCGCACCCAGCTCGGTACAAACCATTTGCCTATCTTTCCGCACAAGCAATGTTGCAATCAGCGTCTGTCTCGCGCCTTATCGTTTCGCGTGCCGGCTCCGGCACCATTGCCGAGATTGCCACATGGAAACTTCCGGCAATTCTCATACCAATTCCTGAAGAAATAAGCCACGACCAACGTAAAAATGCCTATGCGTTTGCACAAAGTGGCGCCGCAGTGGTTATTGAAGAAGCAAACTTGACCACGCATATTCTTATTTCTGAAATACAACGACTTATCAATGATCCCGACAAAGCGCGACGTATGGGTGAGGCGGGTGCTTCGTTTGCACAACCTGAGGCAGCGGAAATAATCGCAAAAGAAGCACTTGCCATTGCCATTACCCACGAATCATGAATTCGGATTTGCCACACAAAGAGGTGGTGCATACACGATTTGCCCCGAGCCCAACCGGATTTTTGCATAGTGGAAATTATCGTACTGCAGTATTTTCATTTTTGTTTGCAAAGCAACACGAAGGATTGTTCTCGTTGCGTATTGAAGATACCGATACGCAACGCTCAAAAAAAGAATATGAGGATGCTATTATTGATTCGCTCACCTGGCTTGGGCTTACATGGGATACTCATACTCGCCAAAGTGAAAACCGCCAAAGACACAGGGAGCTTTTGAAGAAATTAATCGCGAGCAATCACGCATATATCTCACAAGAAACCGGTGCGGGAGATGAACGCAAAGAAGTTATCCGTTTTCGCAATCCCGGAGGAATTGTTTCATTTATAGATATTATTCGCGGTGAAGTATCTGTTGACGTTAGTGATTTGGGAGATTTTGTTATTGCGAAAAGCATAGATGAACCAATTTTCCATTTTGCGGTTGTGGTGGATGATGCTGACGCCAATATCACACACATCATTCGCGGTGAAGACCACATCTCAAACACACCCAGACAAATACTCATACAACGTGCGCTTGGCTTTTCAACACCGCAGTATGCGCACCTACCGCTTATTCTGGCACCGGACCACAGTAAACTTTCCAAACGAAAAGGAGCGCGCCCACTTACGGTATATCGCGATATGGGTATTCTTCCTGAAGCACTGTTGAATTATTTGGCACTACTTGGGTGGAATCGTGGTGACGACCGAGAATTTTTTTCACGCGAAGAGCTTATCAAAGCATTTTCACTTGAGCGCGTACAAAAATCAGGCGCACAGTTTGACGAAACAAAACTTCTTTCAATAAATCGGCACTGGATGCGACAACTAAGTGTTGATGAATATATTTCCCGTGGAGCGTTAAACGCTCCACGGGAAAGTGAGCGACTTCATCGCGTGGTGCCACTGTTGAAAGAGCGCGTGCATACCTTTGAACAAGCACAAGAATTACTTAACGGCGAGTTCTCATTTTTATTTGAAAAAATAATAACCATTGATCGCGACATACTGCTTAAAAAAGAACCACTTGGAAATACAGAGACAACGCGCACACACCTTGTGGAAATTAAAAAGAAAATAGAAACATTCTCCGAAACTCCGACATTTGAAAAAGTGCATGACACTCTCATGCCGTACGCAGATGAAAAGGGAAGGGCGCAAGTACTTTGGCCATTGCGCTACGCACTCTCCGGAGCCACACATTCTCCCGATCCATTCACCATCATTTCCATTATTGGGAAAAAAGAATCTCTGCAACGTATTGACAGTGCGCTTGCCGTACTTTAATACATCACATTCATCCCATAATATATAGGGGTTTCTTATTATTTTAGATACCATGTCGCAAAAGGTATATTGTGCGACATGGTATTATTTTAATTCCCTTTCAATCTCAACACAAAATTATTGGGATATACATTTACGGAAAACTATTATTTATTCAGACTTCCCCATTATTTTTGTAAAGATTTTTTTTGTTCAACATCAAGCGCATGAATAATGAGGTTTACATATTTCTCCGGCTCAACAAGAAATTCAAAATGATTTCCTTCCGTTGGATAAAAATAATCAACCGCATCTGTATCAAAGATTTTTTGTATGTTATTCAATGGAAATACTCTATCATTGGTAGCGTGAATAATCGCCGTCCCAATACCCTTTTTATGAAGTATTTTTAACATACCCATTACATTCTCTTTCGCTATGGCATTTGCTTCTTTAATTGTTTTCATTGGATTTTCCATAACATACGTTACAATCTCTTTTCCAATTTCGGAAAGTTCCTCTCTCCTTTTGGGCATAAAGATGAATTCTTTTGCCCACTGAATAGCTTCCGTAATAAAACGATTTGCTAATCTTAAGACCCTGTCTTCTTTAATAAATCCTCCCGGGTCCACCAAAATGATGTTTCTAAATTTCTCGGGACATCTTGTTGCGGCGAGAATACCATTAATTCCGCCCTCCGAATAAAACACCGCGTCAACCCGAGAAACACCACTATTTTCAATCACCGCAAGAATTTCCTTGGCTTTTCTGAGCTCAACCAATGGTGTCCCATCTTTTACGGTCGGTTTTCTCACGTGTGTTGGATGAACAAGAGAAAGTACCCTCCGATTTTTTTTATAAAAAGAATGCAATACTTCTTTGAACATCATCTTTTTCCCCGCCCACCCGGGAGCAAGAAATATCGGAACCGGGTCAATATCTTTAGCGGGAGATATATCAACAAATGCCAAAGAAGTTCCGGAAAACTCCATTATTTCTTTTTTATTAAACTGGATTTCAAAATCCGTTTGTGCTATTTCACCCATACAATCTTTCTTTCATACACTATTATTTTATTACAGAAAATATGTTATACATTGTTTTATTTTGCCGATTACTCGTCGGAACCTTCTTTACACTCGGTTTCAGTATGTTGCGTTATGAAAGTAAACGCTTCATCAACAGAATCAACAACATGCAATAAATCCATATCTTGCGGACCTATGGTTTTAAACTTCTTCAGTAATTGTTCCTCAATAAACGTCATAAGTGGATTCCAGTACGTGCTATGGTACATTACAATCGGTACTTTACGTATTTTTTTCGTCTGTACCAGTGTTACAACCTCAAAAAATTCATCAAGTGTGCCAAATCCTCCCGGGAAAAAAATATATACCTCGGAAGCAAATGTTAACATTACTTTTCGTACAAAAAAATGGTCAAATTCAAACATATCCGTCAGATATTCATTTGATTTTTGCGGATGAGGAAGTCTGACATTGAGCCCGACAGAGGAACCACCAACCTCATAGGCGCCCTTGTTTGCCGATTGCATAATTCCGGCACTCCCGCCCGTAATGACTGCGTATTCTTTTTCTTTTGCCAATCGTGCGGCGAGTTCGGTTGCTTGTTTATATATCTCCGGGTCAAGTGTTTCGCGTGCTGAACCGAAAAAAGTTGCGGCAGTGCCATACCTGCGAATTAATTCAAATCCCTCAACAAACTCTGACATTATTTTGAATACTCTCCACGACTCAATACGATGTGGCTTACACACAAGCGGTGAAAATTCATCAGGAACTTGAGTGTGCCCTTCCTCTATCGTGCGCATCAGTTTATGCGCAACCTCGTGTGAATTATTATCGTTATTTACCTTGTTCATATGTTAAATGACATTTTATATTATTATGAATAAACAATACCTTCTTATTTTATAATCCACACATCGTGCGATGCCGAGGTAATACATCTATTATACAGCACATATGACCTAATTGCAGAATGTGCATATGTAGTATGAGATGAAAACATAAGCGAAATAAAAAATATAAATGATTAATGACCAAAACAATTGAGTGCCGGTGTATACCCTTTTGCAACAGCCATCGCAGGTGATTGGAACCATATTTTATTTTCTTTATGAATACGTTTAGCACCGGCACAGGAAATTAAATAATACCTACCACCGTTTTTTGAAGCCACAATCGTTTCCTTATGCGTAACTTTATTACCTACCGATGTGGTTTTGGGCACCACTTGCGCACCAAGAGTAGATGCCCCTCCCCCACCGCCATTTTCATTTTGTGTGGTTGTTGCAGACGCGGGTAGTTCAATTCGGATGCCTTTTCCATAATAAGAATTATTTTCTCCGGCAATAAACCCAAGTCCAAATCCGGCAAATGTGGTGGCAATAAAAAGTAAAACCACTATCCCATCTCGCGAAACGCGAAGTGGAATAGTGGGCAATACCTGTCTATACGTAATTACGCGTTGCTTGCATTTTTGATAAACCGTTGCTATACTCATAGATAATATAAGTTTCTTATATATTACATCATATCATGTCAAGTACAAAAGCTGGTGGCGCAACAAAAAATGGTCGCGATTCAAATCCGAAATATCTCGGCACTAAATTATATACCGGGCAAAAAGCGCGTATTGGAATGATTATTGTACGCCAACGAGGAACTAAAATTGAAGCGGGAAAGAATGTACACATAGGAAAGGATCATACATTATTTGCGGTCGCCGATGGAACAGTGTCATACAGAAGCATACGCAAACAACGATTTGATGGAAATCTCATACGGAAAAAAGTGGTGGATGTCCTATAACAAGCAAAACACTTCTCGTATTATAAAAAATAATTTGGAGCAGGCATACACAAAATCGGACATTGAATGTCCGATTTTGTGTATGCCTGCTTTCCAATAATAAAAATAACAATAGAAAAACCTAAACTATTGTTTTGCTTCAACAATAATTGAAAACTTTCCAAATAGTTCTCCGTGCGATACCGGAACATCATACGTACCGATTTCTTTTATCGGATGCTCCAGCTTCATCATATCTTTTGGAAGTGATACATTCGCCTGCTCTTTAATCGCAGAAAGTATTTCCGAGATACCAACCGCCTCGTAAAGATGTCCTTTCTCATTTACCGATACCGCAATTGATATGCGCGTAGCAGAAAGCGTTGCTATGTTTTGCTCAAGTAATTTCTCTTGTACTTCCCTCTCGACAATGAGCTTCTCTTTACGTGTTTTTGCGATATGTTGCTGTACCTGCGTTGCTGAAATCGCCTTTCCCGTACGAATAAGAAAATTAAGCGCATACCCATCGGCAACACTTACCACATCATGGGTATCTCCGACACCCTTCACGCGCTGTGTAAGAACGATTTTCATAATATGCCCATCATACCCTTTCCACAAACAAAACGCAAGAAAAGTTGTAGTTACACCACATTTTTTCTAGAAACAAAGATGCCTAATCCATTTTCTGAAAGATGACGTGTCGGCATATCTCTGGTATGCTTTGCATATATATGAAAAACCGTTTATTGTTTCGCTACACAATTGCCATAAGCGGATTGTTTATGCTTATTCTGTTTGCCGGCTATACTGCCGGATACCGTCTTGGTGCGGGGCTTGTGCTCACAAGAGAGCAAGAGGTTATCATCACTAACATCCCAAATGACGCCAAAATATTCTCGGATTATGCATTACGCACCGGCATACTAAATAACACCATTTCAATATCCCTTATCCCCGGGAACCACATGCTTCTTGCATCTGCGAAAGGATACTGGCCATGGAAATATATGGTAACCGTTCCCGAAAGTAAATCTATCACTGTTCGCGCATTTTTAATTCCACGAGTACCAAAAGGTAAAATACTAAATGGTAATGAACGTCTGCTGGCAAAAAAGAAAATTGCCTCGGTAGTTTTGCCAACTCCGGCGCAACCGCTTACATTCACCAATGAATGCATGTCTCTTGCCACCTCCGGAAATCAAGTAATCGCCACACCGCTTCCGCCTTCATCGTCTTGTACCCCCCCACCATACCTATGCTCCAAAAATACTTGCTCACCGACAATTATATTTTCTTCTGCAAAAAAAATTACAGGGCTCATACCATATCCCGGACGAGATGATGCTATTTTGATTGAAATCGGCAACACCATATATGCGCTTTCCATTGACCCGCGCGCACCAAGAACGTTCGCTCCGTTGCTCAAGGGCATCTCACCGCGCATGGCGCAAGGGAAAGATAATACATTATTTGTGCAAGATGAAAAGACAATTTATCAACTTACTTTGTAACTATGTATGTTATTGACGTTGTACCGTTTGTCCGTGGAGCTCCCGCGGAAACTTTGTCCTACAGGTCAAAAACTTCAATTGCAAACGGAACAATAGTTTCCGTACCACTTCGCCGGCGCACTGTAACGGCGGTCGTAACAGAATGCATCTCGGTGTCAGACATGAAGTCTTTTTTGAAAAATGCTTCATTTATTCCAAAGAGTGTGATTGCGCAAACTCTTTCACACCTTCCACCTGCCTATTATTCCACAGCGCTTGTAACAGCGTGCCGGCACGGTGCACCCAAAGGAGAAGTGTTACGACAGTTATTCACCAATGACAGTATAGTTGCCGGCTTTCCAAATGACTTTTTATACGGTGAAAAATTTGTACGAAAACAATGTGAAGCTCCATATAAAAATCGTTTGCGAGAATACTCTATACTCTTCTCTGGTGCGCCAAAAAAAAGTACCGCGTTGTTTGTAGTACCAAGTATTGTTGAAGCGAAGCGTCTCACAGCGCACTTTCATTGCAATGTGGTGATTGTACATGGAAACCAAAAAGCTCACAAACGCCAAGAAATGATTCACGAAGCATATGAAGCGCCAATTGTCATCGTAACCGCTCCGTATGCATTTATTCCAATCAAGCGCTTTTCAACAATTGTTATTGAAAGAGAAAGTGCTCAAGCATTCACGAACAGGCGATATCCACATACGGACATGCGCATAGCGTTGTTTGAGCTTGCAAAAACACGACGTTGTACGTTACTTATCGGTGATTATCCGATACGTATTGAGACACGTATACCACACGGAAAATCAATGCGTAATATATATGCAAAAAAAATACATATACTTTCCACTCGCACAAATGATTTGCGCGTACCGGAACAGCACTATTCCACTCTTCCTCTTCCATTGCGCAACACAATACAGAGCGCGCTTGATAGAAAAGAGCGCGTGCTTCTTCTGGCGGTGCGTCGCGGGTACGCTGCTACAGCAGTATGCAAAGACTGTGGCGAAGCGGTTCGTGATGTGCACGGACGAGCACTTTCACTTGCGACACAGAACGGGAAAAGAGTTTTTCGCAGTGCGGACGGAACGATTATTCAGAGAGCGGACATCCATTGCAATAACTGCGACAGCTGGAACCTGGTCCCGCTTGGAGCAGGCATTGAGCGCGTTGAAGAAGACGTAAAAAAATATTTTTCGGAAGCCGAGTTGGTTCGTTTTGATTCGGACACCATTACAAGCGTGGCGGGTGCTGTGCGCGCGCTTGACAAAGCGCGCGCACAGCAAACCATTTTAATCGGTACTGAAAAACTAATCCCATGGCTTGAGCCGGGAGACTTGTTCTCTACTGGTATAATTGTTTCCGCCGATTCTTTGTTGTCAGTTCCCTTTTGGAGAGCACGTGAGCGATTTGTGCGCATAGCACTGTCACTTGCGCAACATACGCAACACCTTATCATAGCAACACGCCACCAAAAAGATACGGCATGCCAAGCACTCACACAACCGGATATGACATTATTTCTTGATGAGGAGTTACAACTACGAAAGGAACTCCATTATCCTCCATATGATTATTTGTTAATTTTCAGAATTACCGGAAATGAAGATTATCTTGAACAGGGAGAAATCTTACTGCGAGACATTTTTACCACACATACACCCAACCGCCTTCCCGACAGAATTATAACAAAAAATAAACGCGTTCGTACTTTGATATACAAACAAAAACAACTACCCGGTGAGAATATTTCAAAACGTATAGCCGGGCTTCCACACTATATAACGCATACCATCAACGGAGAATCACTGTGGTAATCTTTAGTAAAACACTACCCGTGTTTAGATGTAGGGATACGGTGGCGCGGTGTCTTGAAGATTGAATGTATGCAGTATGATATTTACCAAACCCCATATCGATATCATAACGGCAAAACCGATGAGCCCATACATGAGTAATTTCCACCCCTTTGCTTGCTCTTCAGGGTTAGCACCGCCGGCAATGAAATATTTAAACATGCCCCATATAAATACTATAAATGCTATTGAAAAAATAATAGGAACCAATATACCATTGATAATTTCAAGAATAAGAATTGCGTAACCGGAGGCGCCATTGCAATGACCTTGCGTTGAAAATCCAAAGAAATTACTCAGACTGTTGGAGCTTCCACTGACATAACCATTGCCTGTGTTCGCACAACCATTGATAGAAGTTCCGCCTGAACCAGTTCTAAAATTAAAAAAAGCATGCGCAGTGGGAGCGGGTACGGCGGTAAATGCTCCAAATGACACTATTCCCACAAGCGCAATAAGCGCAATACTTTTTATCGCGGGATGAAGCAATATATTTTTAATATAAAAATAAACGTGTGTAAACATGTATGTAATAATTATAACATCAGTGCGACTCCGGCGATATTCACCAGTCCCCATACTGTGAATAACAATACCATGCCGATTAAACCCCATAACATAAATGTTCTTGCATGTTCTCGTTCGTTTGTATCTGCTCCGTGCAATATGTAATAACGGAACACTCCCCATAAAAACGCCACAAGAGAAAGTCCGAGTATGACCGGCACAACTTCGTGGTTCATCAAAGATATGATGAAATCAACATATTGCTTAAAATCCATTGGCGCTGGTGTTTTCACGATGGTGTTTGAGAAATCGTATGTATGGTTGAAGTAATCATGTCGGAAATTACATGCGCACCCAAAATGACAAGAGCCCCAACAACCGTCCACAGAAACATAATGCGCACCTTTTCAAGCTCACCGGCATTACCTCGCGCGGCAGTAAATTTAAACCCGACGTATACAATCATAAGAATAACAAACACGGTACCTATTTTAACGAGGTAAGTTAAAATATCATTAAGAAGTTCAGTGATGGATTTTGCTTTGAGCGGATTACACAGACCGGATTGCCCGGACGGACACAAACTTGCTTCTTGAGCAGCCCCCTGCACCGCCGAAGGCGGTGCAGGGGGCTGCGAGCCCACGCTCGCTGTTGCTGCTAACGAAAACGCCGGGAAAAGCGTGGCTGAAAATAAAAATAGTGAAAATAAGAATCTCATTGCAGTGTTGCGGTTATTGCCTGCTCCGCTCGTGTAAGCGCATCGGGAATTGAAAGTTGTCCCGCATTTACTTGACTAATCATACCTGAAAAAATACTCCCTGTCGTTGCTTTAGATGGGGATAACCACGTGCGCGACATAATCGCCGCGGAGTAAGCGGTGCTTTCCGTTGGGCTTGACGGACGCGACGAAAGAAGAGAGCGCAACACCGGCGTCAGTCCGGTTGCTTTTGCGATAATACTCTCTGGCGACGCATTGGAAAGCGCCGAAGCGACTGTAACGGCGCCTCGTATATTTCTACTCCCATGTGGCAAAGAAAATGCATACACTTTTGCATACACGGTCTTTATTTTTGAAACAGAAGATTGCGGTACCGAAGTCACATCAAAAGACAAATTCGGATTTGCTTGCGTGAAAAATTTTGCTTCAGAGGCATACCCGATATACAGCGCCGCATTGCCCGCAAGAAACATTTGCTGTGAGTTCGGAAGTGTACTGTTCCAATTATAGGTTGTCTTCGTTGGGTCGGCGAATTGCGTATAGAAACCAAGAACCTCCACTCCGGCGGAATTACTTGTTCCGGTTGTATTTGACACGCCACTCGCATTCAAAAGAGCTCCGCGAACCTCCCCCGAAGATGTTCGTTTTACAATGGGAACGCCCGCCTGCATAAAAAGAGTGGAAAGAATTGCCGTCGCATCATGCACGTTGTTATACGTGCCAAGTGGTATGAGTACTTGCGAAAGCTCTCCTGTGGCGATTTTTTTTGTAAAAAGTGGTACAAGTCCGGAAAGCTCATCCCATGTGCGTGGCGGTCGCGCAATACTTTCTGAAGACAAAAGTGTGCGATTGTAATACAGAACAAGCGGGTCAACAAGCAATGGGATGCCATACGAACCGCGAGAAGAAAGATACACCGTGGCGACATCGGCAAACGCATTGAGGAAGTTTCGTTGCGAAAATGAAGTGTAAGGAATGGGCGTAAGCACGCTTCGCAATGAGGCAAGATGCGTCTGCGGAATAAGAATTAAATCCGGTCCATCACCACTTGCGATGGCGGTCGTAAGTATTGAATCAAACTCTGTCGGATTTTTGTATACATAAGAAACCTCTTTCATTTCTTGGTTCTGCTGTGAGATGTCACCAAGCGCCGTACGAAAAGATTGTGATGGAAGAGTTCCCCAAATTACCACTTTTCCCACTGCGCCATTGCCTTTTTTCCCACTGGAATAAGTTGACATGACAAATATGCCACCCAATAAAAGTGCGCCGAAAACCACAAGGAGTATCATTTGAAATGTTGAGATGTTTTTCATACGGCAGAGGCGATAATGGCATAGTGATACGCACCGACAGCGAATTGTTCCTGTGTCTGAAAACCGGCTTCTTTAAGCAAAGCTACAGCGGTTTCTTCCGAGATGGAATCCTGCAACGAGGGACCCGGCGCACTATCTGAAGGAGTCCACTCAACCAAAAGCAATGTGCCACCTATTTTTGTAATTCGCTTAAGTTCTTTGAGCGCTGTTTGAGTATCTTCCAACTGAAATAATGTATTTGAAAAAATGACCGCATCAAAAACTTGGTCGCGCAGTTTCGTACCGAATGGTTTTTCAATATCGCCCCATATGGTTTCTATATTTTGGATATGCTGTTCTTGAGCATTGTGTCGTAAGCGATGCAAAACATCCTCTTGTATATCTATGGCATACACATGCCCCTCATCACCGACTATTTTTGCCACAACAAGTGCGTAGTATCCGATGCCGGAACCGACATCGCCAACACTCATGCCTTCGCGAAGCTTCATGCGCTGTACAAGCATCTTTGGGTCAATGGATTCAAGGTGTGTCACCCCTACAGTATAACAAAAATGTATCAATATGTTTGACACACGCCTGTGTATAAACAAAAACAAAAATGCTAAACAGACACAGGGGTCTTTGCAGCTAAACTAACACAGCAACAGATAGGGTAAGACTTGGCCAAGCGGCCCGGAGCGCCCTATCTGTTGCTGTGTTAGTTTAGCTGCAGTATTCAAATTATTTCTTGAGGTGGGAATGTAAAAAACTTCCACGCACACTCCGGGGGCGTATGGTGTCTATAGCGCGACTATTGAGGCGATTGAATCTCCCGCGCGCATTTTCATAATGCGTACCCCTTGCGTGGCGCGTGAACGTTGCGGGATTTCAGACGAGCTGATACGAATAACTTGACCTTTCTTGGAAACCACTACGATTTCTTGCTCGTTCAAATCACCCATCATTACTTTTGCTCCTATTATTTCTCCGGTCTTTGCGGTAACCTCAGCTGTCTTAATGCCGGATCCACCCCTTCCCTGCACTTTGTACTCACTCATAAGAGTTCGCTTTCCGTGACCCTTACTCATAATAACCATAAGCGATGCGCCTCGTGCATTCGCCGGAATAACTTCCGCAGAAACAACCTTATCGCCTTTTTTCACGTGCATACCGCGCACACCGCCTGCGGTGCGACCCATTTCGCGCACATCTTCCGTTGCAAAACGAATTGATTGACCTTTGGTGGTAACAACCGACACCGTATCGCCCTTGTCTGAAAGTGACGCACACACAAGCCGGTCCGAACCCTTGAGAGATATTGCAATAATGCCTGACGCGCGCACGTCTGCAAAACTTTTTGCCGCTACCCTCTTGGCTACACCCTCACTTGTAACAAAGATAATTGAAAAGGTGCCCCACTTTGTATCTTTGCGCACCGGTAATATGGAAGTTACTTTTTCATCTTGGGCGAGTGGGAGGAAATTCATGATACTTTTACCTTTTGTGGCACGGCGCCCCTCCGGAATATCATACATTTTAAGTTGATACACTTTGCCGTGGTCGGTAAAGAAAAGAAGGTCGGCGTGTGTTGAGGCAACCAAGAAATGTCGCACCACGTCTTCTTCTTTTGTAGAGATATCTACCACACCGACCCCGCCGCGCTTTTGCTTCTTATATTCATCCGGGTCGGTACGCTTCACATACCCGCCCTGCGTGAGTACCAACACACTTTCTTTATCCGGTATTAAATCCTCAATAGATATATTCTTCACACCACCTTTAATGATTTTTGTGCGACGGTCATCGCCATACTTTTTATCAAACATAAGCAACTCGGTTTTTACCACACTCAATATGTTCTTGGTGGAAGAAAGTATTTTTTTCAAGCTTGCAATAAGTATTTTAAGTTCCGCGAGCTCGTTTTCAATCTTCTTTCGTTCAAGACCCGCCAGAGTCTGCAAACGCATGGAAAGAATTGCCACTGTTTGTTGCGGCGAAAATGCAAATTTCTTTTGAAGAGCCGCATCGGCGCTCGGAACATCTGCTGACTTTTTTATAATGGCAATCACCTCGTCAATGTGGTCAAGCGCTTTTGAAAGCCCAAGCAATATATGCTCGCGCTCTTGCGCTTTTCGCAAATCAAACTCCGTACGGCGACGGATAATTATCTGCCTGTGCTCTATGAATTTTTCCAACATACCTTTCAATGAAAGAGCCTGTGGGGTTCCGTTTACAAGTGCGAGCATATTGTAGTGAAAGGTGGATTCAAGCTCGGTATGTTTGTACAGAGCGTTTAACACCGCTTGCGGATGCGCCGTTCCTTTCAATTCAACCACCACGCGAATATCCGCGGTTGATTCATCGCGCAAATCTCTAATACCATCAATTCTTTTATCACGCACGAGGTCAGCTATTTTGGTAATCATGTCCGCCTTATTAACACGATATGGTATGGAGCTGATGATAATGCGCGTTTCTTTTTTGTCTTCAATTATTTCCGCCTCTCCGCGCACCACCACTCCCCCACGACCGTTGGCATAGGCATGTGCAATGTCCGCTTTATTAAAAGCGATGCCACCAAGCGGAAAATCGGGACCCTTTACAAATTCAAGCAGGTCTTCGGTGGTTGCTTTCGGATTTTCTATAAGGTGCACAGTCGCGGCAATCACCTCGCGCAAGTTATGTGGAGGAATGTTGGTCGCCATACCAACCGCAATACCAAGTGTGCCGTTGAGCAAAAGATTCGGCACCGCAGAGGGCAATACCGATGGTTCTTTGCGCGTGGCGTCGTAGTTATGATTCCACGCGACTGTTTCTTTTCCGATATCGCGAAGTAATTCTTCACCCATGACAGACATCTTCGCCTCGGTATAACGCATCGCTGCGGGAGAGTCGCCGTCTATGGAACCAAAGTTTCCCTGCCCGATAACAAGCGGATAACGATATGAAAAGTATTGCGCCATTTTTGCCATGGCATCATAAACGGCGGTATCACCATGTGGGTGATATTTTCCAAGTACATCTCCGACAACGGCAGCTGATTTACGAAATCGCCCTGACGCGGTGAGCCCCATATCGCGCATGGCAAACAAAATACGCCTGTGCACGGGCTTTAGCCCATCGCGCACATCGGGCAACGCACGCGACGTGATAACGGACATCGCGTAGTCAACATACGACACACGCATCTCGGTGACGATGTCTTGTCGGATGATGCGACCGTTAACGGTCGCATCATCCGACACATTTTGTTTCTGCTCGTCTTTCTTTGCCATATAAAAATACTAAAATGGAATTGTCGTTTTCTGTGTCGGCTTTGTCGGTACCGTTGAGGTACTGCCAACCGTCACAATTTCAAGATGAGCGGGCGCTTGCGGTTTTTGTCCTGTAAATGCGGAAGCGGCGGCGCTCAAAAATCCCCGCGGTTTTGGCTTGGGGTTTGTCGCTTCAATAAGCGCCGCCTTTTGACCCGCATTAAAATATGCGGATGCGGACTGCTTCGGACCAAGTATGCTTGTGGAAAAAGAAGAAACCGCCCACACAATAAGCAACAACCCGCTGATGCCAAGCGCAACGCCAAACGCAATGCGCTCGCGAATGTGTACCGGCTTTGCTTGTAATGTTTGTATTAGTTTTTTCATATCATATATATAAGTATATATTACACCTGCAATACCATCATAGCACTACTTTGTTCAAGCACCTCTTTCTTTTTCAACGTTACTTTGTTCATATGTGATGCGGATGTTCCCTCCTCCTTGAGAAAATGCTCCAATGCATCGCTTGCACCGGTACCACTTTTATATAGAGGAATGATAACATGTGGCTCAAGAGAAGTGGCAAGTTCATATGCGTCCTCGGCGCTTAAAACACCATTCCCGGTAATTGGAATAAAAAGCACATCAATATCATTTACCGCCTCGCGCATTTCATGTGGCAATTCTTTGCTAGAAAGCGCCCCGAGATGTACCAATGTCATTCCCTCAAGCTCAACCGCATATATGGTATTAACTGCGGTTTTTTTCTCTCGTGTATTTTCTTGCGCCGATACACCATACATACTTTGTGAAAAATATCCGCGCATGAGTACATTTTTATATTCATACTCACCCGGACCGTCAATGACAAAGGGCTCTTTCCCACCATACGACACCTCGTTGATGCCATTCATATCAGGATGATTTCGCGATACCAGTGCGATATCCGCGCCAAATTTTACCGCCGGCAATGTTGCATTTTTGCTGATGGGATCAAACACCAATGACGTGTCGCCACATGACACTTTGATACACTGTCCACCGTGATAGGTTATGACCATAATAAATATAGTATAGCACATAACACCCTGCATCACATGTGTGCACATGAAGTGGAAAATATAAAGCACAGCCCACCAATCTTGGTGGCGAAACCGTCAAGATGGGTGGGCGGGGTACAAAAGTTATCCCCACCTCCCCTTTCCACGCACTTCTACTCACCAATATGGTGAGGTATACTAAAACACATTAGCAATTAGCAACCGATAATAAAAACAGTAACAAATTATTTTTATATTTATGAAAAAACATCTTACTTCGCGCTCACACACTCGTCGCACAATACTCTTGCAAGTGGCACTTATCATTGGCGTTGCAGTTTCAGCCATTGCACTGCAATCGTATGCGGCAGTAGTGTTCGTACAGCCAACCCAGGCACCACCGAATGGCAACGCCCTCGCCCCGATAAATGTGGGAAGTCATGCGCAAATAAAGCAAGGTGGTCTTGTTCTCAACGCCGGAGGTGCCACAAACGGTCTCATTGTTTCAAAAGGCAATGTCGGCATCGGAACGATGAACCCCACAAGCAAGTTGGATGTAAACGGTCAAATTAACACTAACTCTGTGAATGGATTCACTCAAAATGATGGTTATGATTTTACTCAATTAGCTCAAAATGGTTGGGGTGGTTCCCATGCGATTTTATTTGGTGCCTATAGAAGTCCTTCGCAGGTTAGTGGGGGCTTAAGTACCGTAGGTAATACTAAATATAAACGCAACGTTGGCCCTTACGGTTATGGAGCCGGTTCTGTTATGTATTTTGCCAATGGTGGTGCGATGGATTTCTACATTTCTCCCGCATCAACCGGCACCGGAACAAATGTTAATTGGGGAACTCCGATTATGAGTTTAAATAGGAACGGTAACGTTGGTATCGGAACAGCGAGTCCGAGTACAAAGTTGGATGTGAATGGTAAAATAACATCGTCACAATACTGTATTGGCACAAGTTGTGTTAACAATTGGTCATCGCTCACATCGGGCTTGTGGGCCAAAAGTGGTAACAATATATCAAGTACCAATTCTGGCAATGTCGGCATCGGGACGACGAATCCGGGAGTTGCATTTAATGAGAAATTAACTGTTAATGGGGATATTTATGCAATGGGAAATGAGCTTTATCTTAATTCCGGTGGCAATTATTTATCTGGCGATACGGCGGGGTACCTTAGGACTAATGGGGGATTTTTAGTAAACGGCAACGTCGGCATCGGGACGACGAATCCGACGAGTAAGCTGGATGTACGTGGATTATTGAAGACCGATTATTTAAATGTAGGTAGTACTGAAAATGTAAATAATGTGAATGTGGGTGGTACTGCAGACATAAACAAGAGACTCTTTGTCAGGGAATTACTGCTTGATGATGCTTCTGTTTCTCTTTCCGGATTTAACACTCATAATTCACCGTCACTTGGTATTTACAACTGGGCTGGAGAACTTGAAATTACCTCTTTTACCCCGGGGTTAAATGGTAGCTGGACCAATCAATATACTTTATTGCTTGATAAATATGGTAATCTTCAAGTACCCAACACTGGCTCTGTAACCACGCCAAAACTCTGCCTCAACGGGCAATGTCGCTCCAGTTGGGCGAGTAGCGGTCCTCAGTTAGTTACATTTGCAAACTTCATTAGTACTTACGGTGGGCACACAGCATCGGATCCAGCGACTCGTGCTCTGAAATACTATATTGATATGTCTGGAAATCTGTGGACAGGTCCTGTTAATTTGGGTGGTGGGAAAATGAAGTGGCAGACCAAGAAGTGTAACCTATTACACACAGGAACTTGTCGTTATGCCGACGACTTTTGGCCTTCACAAAGCGGAATTAGTTATGTCATCGGAGGATCCACTGATACCAGAGGGTTTACAATATGGGACAGTCCAACCAAGGTGAAAAATTGCAGTAATAAAATAATATGGCAGGGAGTTTTTCCTATTACAGAATTTGTGTGTGATTGGAATTAATTTATAAATAAAAATAAGATATCAATACTTTATAATTAGTTCTCAATTAATTCCATTAAACATTTACAACTGATTAACTGATATGGACTTCTCGTATGAGGGGTTTACGAAACCCATCAT
>ENA-ORDP01000224-ORDP01000224.1-marine-sediment-metagenome-genome-assembly--contig:-NODE-224-length-38394-cov-4.149248_pt1 | contig 38394 bp, 33 predicted proteins | sample MGYA00248627_ERZ508539 | MGnify/ENA primary metagenome ERZ508539 (study PRJEB26208, sample SAMN05571518) | marine sediment metagenome | biome: deep sea; feature: Hydrothermal vent; material... | reverse complement strand
AGGACGGATATACCCAGCCTTCAGATTGATTTGGTAAACGAAACGGTTGCTGTCCGTCTACCGTTATCGAACTGCATACCCCTTGTTCCGCCGCATTATAAATTGGGCTCGACGGATTATTGTAAACATCGGACATACACTGAGGATTAGAATATGACGTTCTTAAGTAACGATTATTATGATAAAAAATTTTATTTTGAAAATTAAAATCTCTATTTACGTAATTTTTTAAACTAAGAATTACATAATAACTATCGTCGATGTTATCGCTTTTGTTGATAGAAGTCGGCCAGTTATACGTAAATCCGTATTTCTGCTCAAGCGGAAATGGGATAGAATGCGGGGTTTTGCCCACATTGTCGTTTCGCATATAAATTAATGATATATCCGACCTGTCCTCATTGTACGGCTTAATCAATGAAATGTAGTATGAATTGTTTTTATCCTCGGTATTTTGCATCCATCCGTTGGAGTTGTTCTTCGTTGCACGGATGTACATTCTTATATCTCCGGGAAGAGTGCCGGTATTCACATAAAATCCGTATTTTCTTGTGGCATAAGAACCGTATCCGCCGAATATCTCGCCGTTTGTTTTATAGGACGGTAATAGGGGATTGTAATTTATAGTGCCGCCTAGAGAATTAAAGGAACTGACACTCGGATTATTTATTCCCCTGTAAATGTTGACTGATGAAACGTCGCCTAAGGTGAAAGGTACATTATTCCTCACAGAAGCAAAATTCTGAGAGCCACCGTCAAAAAGGCTGTTAAGAGGTATGCCGTCAAAAGATTCTGTTATTTGTCCGCTGTTAAATGCCCTCATTTCAATATGCGTCCGCATTCCGTTAGGGCCGAACGAACCGGTGCTGATACTTGGTTTGGTCGACAATATAGAGGCAATGCCCGTCATCGGATTATTTACGGTTTGAATCTCTTTTTTAGTAATCAGAGATCCTGAATAAGATGATTTAAAGAGTTTTTTCTTTAACTGTTCGGTTTTAGATACTTTCTTTGCACTCACAAGTGCTTTTCCTAAAATTATTTCCTTAGAATTAATAAGATTATTTGCTCCCTCCTCTGCATTTGCAAGCCCGGCGCCGAACACAAGCGTAACTATCATAGTTGCAACAATGAATAAACAGTTGCCTTTCATAGTTCCTCCATTTTAAATCTGTCATTAATTATTTTAATAGTTTTTATTTATTTTACTAAACTAATGTTACGGTTTTATGACATTCAGATTAAATTTTCGTTACAATTTTGCATAGCTTCAATATAAAATCGTAATTCGGCTGCCGTAAAATAAGTTTTATTAAAGCCTCTTATTTTTGTATAATAAGTAAAAATGTTTTTCTTTAAAAATTAATTATTAATATGTTTATAAAAAAAAATAAAGATAATCTTTATGACGTAATCGTCGTAGGGGCCGGGCATGCCGGCATAGAGGCGTCTCTGGCAGTCGCAAGAATGGGATTGAGAACCGCTGTCATTACCATTAACTTGGACAATATCGGACAGATGTCTTGCAATCCGGCGATAGGCGGTTTAGCCAAGGGGCATCTCGTAAGGGAAGTCGATGCCCTTGGCGGAGAAATGGGGAGGGCTATTGATAGAACAGGCATTCAGTTTAGAACGCTTAATACGAGAAAGGGTCCGGCCGTACGGTCTTCACGTGCTCAAGCAGATATGTTTCGCTATAAAACTTATATGAAAACCGCCTTAGAATCGGAGTATGGCTTGACGATAATACAATCCATGGTTGATTCTTTAATAATTGAACAGGGAAAGGTCTCCGGAGTCGTTTTATGGGCGGGCGAGCGGCTTTATTCAAGCGCGGTTATTTTAACTACCGGAACATTCTTAAAGGGGCTGATTCATATCGGTCTTTTTAGCTATAACGCCGGAAGGGCGGGGGATTTTTCCGCCGATAAGTTGTCATTAAGTTTAATCGAAAACGGCTTTGAACTCGGGAGACTTAAAACCGGAACTACCCCCCGCTTAGACGGCAGAACAATTGATTTTTCGAGACTCGAAGAGCAAAAAGGCGAAGACGATTTTATCCCGTTTTCCATCGCGGACAAAAAGATTTCGAATAGTATAAGCTGTTACGTAACTTATACAAACGAAAAAACCCATAATATCGTTTTAAACGATTTGGACAAATCACCCTTATATTGCGGTATTATTAAGGGTGTAGGGCCGAGGTACTGTCCTTCCATAGAGGATAAGGTTGTAAGATTTAAAGACAAGGAAAGACACCAGGTGTTTTTGGAAAGAGAAAGCCTTGATTCCGTGGAATACTATCCCAACGGGCTTTCAACGAGTTTACCGTTAGATACCCAGCTTAAGTTTTTAAGAACAATAAAAGGGTTAGAAAATGCTAACATCATGAGGTCGGGGTATGCCATCGAATACGACTATGTTTTACCTACTCAGCTTAAACATTCTTTGGAGACCAAAATTATAGAAAATTTGTTTTTAGCGGGGCAGATTAACGGAACGTCCGGTTACGAAGAGGCAGCGGCGCAAGGGATTATTGCGGGAATTAACGCCGTTCTAAAAATTAAGGGCGAAGACCCCTTGATACTCGGAAGAGATGAAGCATATATCGGGGTATTAATAGATGATTTGATTGTACTTGGGACTAACGAGCCTTACAGAATGTTCACGTCGCGGGCAGAATACAGGCTTTTGTTGCGGGAAGACAATGCCGACTTCAGGCTTTGCGAGTATGGTAAAAGAATAGGGCTGTTAGGCGAAGAAAGATACTCCGTCTATAAAGACAGGCTATTCAAATTTAATGAACTGTTATCATTTTTAAAAACATACGAAAACGGCAAATATTACGATATGCTAAAACGACCGGATTTTTCCGTCGTAGATCTGGAGGTTGCATTTAATGCCGGAATAGGAACGGAGTCTAACCGTTACAACGCGGATATATTGAATAGAGTTAAGCTTTTCATTAAATATGAGGGTTATATTAATAGGCAAAGAGAAGAGATAGGTCGGCTAAAAAAATTCGAGAATGTTAAGTTGAACAAAGATATCGATTTTAAAGCTATTCCGGGCTTATCGCTTGAGGCAGTAGAAAAACTTAATAAAATTAAGCCTAAAACCGTTGCCGAGGCCGGCAGAATTTCAGGCGTTACGCCTGCTGCAGTCGGTATTTTATTAATGAGGTGCCGAAAATCTTAATTTAGCTAATTTACTTTTAGAGAGATATAACGCAAACAAATTATTTAATTTTAATTGAGGATTGAACCGATGGAGATTCGTTATTCCGTTTGCCCGCACGACTGCCCCGACACCTGTTCTTTAAAGGTAGAAATAGACAAAGGAAAAATAGTTAAAGTTGCGGGAGACCCGTCTCACCCTATAACTAAAGGGGTTATCTGTGAAAAAGTTCGCGCTTATCCGAAGCGCATATATAATCCCTCTCGAATATTATATCCTATGCGCAGGGTTGGGGAGAAGGGAGGCGGCAAGTTTGAAAAGATAAGCTGGGCAACTGCCGTAGGAGAAATTGTTAAACGCTGGAAAGACCTTTCAAGATTATACGGTCCCGAAAGTATTTTGCCTTATTCCTACGGAGGAACTGAAGGCGTGATAAATCATTCCTCTATGGATAGGCGCCTTTTTAACAAGATAGGTGCAACAATGCTTAAGCGTACAATCTGTTCTACCGCAGGAACCTTAGGCTATAAATTGGCTTACGGCGACTCTATCGGCATAAACCCTATGGATACGATTAATTCCAAACTTATAATATTTTGGGGGATTAACGCTCTGGAAACCAATATGCATCAGGCTATCTTTGCCGATAATGCCCGCAAGAACGGTGCTAAGATTATAGCTATAGATGTTCATCGAAATAAGACGGCAAGATGGGCGGATGATTTTTATTTGATTTTACCCGGTTCGGACGGTGCATTGGCTCTGGGTTTGGCTCATATTATATTGAGAGATGATTTAGCCGATAAAACATTTTTAGAAAAATATTCGTACGGTTTTAAGGAATTTTATATAAGAGCGATGGAATATCCCCCGGAGCGAGTTGCGGATTTAACGGGTATTCCCAAAGAACGAATTGAGGGGCTGGCAAAGGTTTATGCTGAGACGAAGCCGAGTCTGATACGCATCGGAAACGGCCTTCAGCATCACAATAACGGCGGTATGAATACATGGCTTATTTCATTGCTTCCCGCATTAACCGGTGCATGGCAAGACAAGGGCGGGGGTGCCATAAAATCAAATTCGGGGTATTTTCCCTTAAATAATAATGCGTTAGAAAGACCTGATTTAATTGAGAATTCCCCAAGGACAGTAAATATGGTTCAGCTCGGCAAGGCATTGTGCGACCTTGATCCGCCGGTACGTTCTCTTTACGTTTACAACAGCAATCCGGCCATTGTAGCGCCGAATCAAAATTTAGTCTTAAAGGGTTTGGCAAGGGAAGACCTTTTTACGATTGTACATGAACAGGTAATGACGGATACCGCTAAGTGGGCGGATATAATATTACCCGCAACGACAAGTTTTGAACATGCAGATTTGTATATAAGCTACTGGCATACCTCGGTTCAATGGGCGGAACCCGCGATAACTAAAATGGGCGAGGCCAAGCCTAACATAGACGTGTTTAAACTTATAGCGCATGCTTTCGGATTCACGGAATCATGTTTTTTAGACTCGGAGGAAGATATAGCCCGTCAGGCTTTAGATATTCCATATTGGCAGCGTAAAGGAATAACGTTTGAGCGCCTTAAAAAGGAGCGATTTATAATGTTGAATGTTTCCGGTTATCCGTTTTCCGACGGCTTTTCCACCCCTTCCGGTAAAATTGAGTTTAAAAGCGGAAAGGCCTTGAAATCGGGATTGTGCGATATACCGGACTATAAGTCGATTAAAGAATCACGCTTCGCAAATGCCGTCGAAGAAAATGCGGCGCTTTCTGCCGAGCCTGAAGTCGATTTTCCGTTAACGCTTATTACGCCGCCCAATCACTTTTTTTTAAATTCTACTTTTACCGATATTCCGTCTTTTATAATTAAAGCGCGGGAGCCGTTTTTAGAGATGAGCACGGAAGATGCCGAACATAGAGGAATTAAAGATGGCGATTTGGTCATAGTTGAAAATAAACGCGGACGTATAGTTATAAAAGTTAAGGTAATAGACTCGGTTCTGCCGGGCGTCGTAGTCTCTACCGGTTTATGGTGCAGAGAAAATTACAAAAACGGCAACGGAATAAATGCCTTAACGTCCGATAGCTTATCCGATATCGGCGGAGGAGCAACCTTTTTCTCGACTTCGGTTGAGGTCGGAAAAGCAGTATAGGCATTCAAGTCGTTAAGGTCGCTTGATTTATTAAATTCAACAAATATGTTTATGTATCGAATCGCCGGGCGTCGTTTCTTTATGTTCTTTACCGGCTAATTCTTTTGCAAAGCGGATTATATCCGAAATCAAAATATCCGCCATATCGCTGCTAAAATTCTCTCTTATAACTATTCTTAAGATTTTAACATCTTCGGCATCCTTAGGCAGATTATAGGCAGGAACGATCCAGCCTCTTTCTTTTAATCTTGCCGATAGTTGAAAAACGTCGAACCCGGCTCCCTTTTTGATAGATGTGGTAATTATGGGTAGTTTTATAGTTTCTAAGACCGGTTCTAAAAAATCTATCTTTTTTATTTTTTCCAAAAGATAAACCGCATTTTTAAAAGTATTTTCCATTATGCGTTTATAGCCGTCTTTTCCCAGCATTAAAAGGTTGTAATATTGAACAATCATCATTGAACTTCCGCGCGAAAAATTAAGCGTATAAGTAGCTTCCTCGCCCCCTAAATAATTCACGTAGAATATCAGATCTTCAGGTAATTCGGTTTTATCCTTAAATATAAGCCACCCTATGCCCGGGTAAACGAGCCCATATTTGTGTCCGGAAACGTTTATGGACTTGACGTGTGAGAGCCTGAAATCCCATTTCATGTCCGGATATAAGAAGGGCACTATAAACCCGCCGCTGGCTCCGTCTACGTGTATAGGAATATCCCACCCCTTTTGTTTTTTTACATTCTCTAACATTTCGTTTATTTCTTCAATAGGGTCAATCTGCCCCGTAAAAGTAGTACCCAAAACCGCACCGACGCAAATCGTATTTTCATCGATATTTTTTTTGACGTCGTCTACATCCAATATATATCTTCCTTTTTTCATCGGAATTATTTTCATTTCAACATCAAAATAACGGGCAAATTTTTCCCATACTATATGTACATCCGCCCCGATTACTATGTTCGGTTTACTGCCGTCTCTATTCAATCTCTGCATTTTCTTTCTAAAATTCCATTTATGGGCTAAAAGTCCGAGCATTATGGCCTCCGACGAGCCTACGGTCGCTGTTCCCGTATGTTGATTATTACCGGGTGCATTAAACAATCTTGCAAGCATATTGACGATGCGTTCCCGTATGACGCCGGTTTGAGGATATTCATCCTGGTCTACGAGGTTCTTATTTATGGTCTCTATTATAAGTTTTTCCGCATTCGGATCCATCCACGTGGTAACGAAAGAAGCCAAATTTAAAGATGGATTTCCGTCGATATTCAGTTCATCATGAATTATTTGATATGCGACATCGGAGCCTATTCCTTTATCGGGAATATCATGTTTAGGGATAGACTCGGAAAAGAATCTGCTTGCGTAAGTCGTGGCAATGCTATCGTTATTATTTGCAATTATGTTTTCCTTTTTAGACGACATGGTGTAATTCCTCCAAATAATCATTAATCGTATATACTAATAATAGTTAATATATTACAGATTAAAAAATTAATCAAATGTGACTCAGGTCATTTTTTATTGGATACCAACAATGATATGATAATCTAAACATCGATATATGTCGATAAACGAATTTTAAAAATGGAGGTTTTAAATGTTTTGTTTTCAATGTGAAGAAACTGTTGAGCGCGATGGATGCACAAAAATAGGAGTATGTGGCAAGACCGACGAGGTTTCCAATTTGCAGGATCTGCTTATTTATAATCTTAAAGGGGCGGCTTTTTGGATGGCTGCAGTGAAACAAAGCGGCGGAACAATAAAAGATGCAGACTATTTTAGTATACTTAAGGGTCTTTTCTCAACTGTTACGAACGTAAATTTCGATCCGAATTCGATGAAGGTTCTTTTAGATGAATCGCTGAAAATAAGAGATAGATATAAGAAAAGTTATTCGGGGAACGAAGTTGGTTTTATCCCGGATTGTGCGGTATGGGAGCCGGTTGATGCGAATTTGGCGGAATATGATAAAAAAGCGGTTACAGTCGGCATAACAAATCGGGAAGACGACATAGTTTCCCTGAAAGAGCTGTTGACTTACGGATTAAAAGGCATGGCTGCATACGCATACCATGCTCACGTGCTGAATTATACGGATAGTTCGATTAACGAGTTTACCGTGAGGGCATTAAATTATTTAAATGCAAAGGATGTAAATATGGATGATACCCTCAATCTTGTTTTTGAATGCGGCGAAAAAGGGGTTAAGGCAATGGAGCTGTTGGATAAGGCGAATACCTCCCATTATGGAGACCCCGAGCCTACTCAGGTTTTAAACGGAACTAAAAAGGGTAAGGCGATTTTAATAAGCGGACATGATTTATATGAACTTGAGGAATTGTTAGAACAGACTCAAAATACGGGAATAAACGTATATACGCATGGAGAAATGCTTCCCGCACATGCTTACCCGTTTTTTAAAAAGTATAAAAATTTAGCGGGCAATTACGGCGGCGCATGGTGGGAACAGCAAACGGAATTTGAAAATTTCGGGGGCGCTATCGTTATGACTACCAACTGTATACAAAAGCCTACGGAAAAATATAGAGATAGAATTTTTACGACGGACTTAGTCGCAATGCCGGGTGTGAAACATATTAAAGATTACGATTTCTCCGAAGTAATTAAAGCGGCATCAGCCATGGATGGAACGGAAGAGGATATTAAGGGCGAGATTACTACGGGGTTTGCCCGCAATACATTAGTGAAGTCTGCGGATACGATTATAGATTTAATAAAGAGTAATAAAATTAAGAATTTTGTGGTTATGGCGGGTTGTGACGGAAGAGATAAAGGGAGAAATTATTATACGGAGCTTGCCCAAAACCTTCCCGGCGATTCCGTGATATTAACGGCGGGCTGCGCAAAATACAGATATAACAGATTAAATCTCGGCAGCATCGAAGGGTTGCCGCGCGTAATAGATGCCGGACAATGCAACGATTCATACTCTCTTGTGGCGGTGGCGTTAAAATTAAAGGAGGCTTTGGGTTTGGATGATATAAATGACTTGCCGATATTTTATGAGATTGCATGGTACGAACAGAAGGCTGTTTTGGTATTGCTTGCTCTGTTATACCTTGGCGTAAGAAATATAAGGCTTGGGGTTAATCTGCCGGCATTTTTATCACAAAACGTATTGAGCCTGTTAGTAGAGAAGTTTCATGTAATGGGCGTTTCTTCGGTTAAAGAAAGTATAGACTATATTAAAGGAGAATAGTCACACGCCAATAGCTTAATCACCGTGTATTATTATTTTGAATTTAAGACGGCGACCGCAAATGATGCGAATCGTCGTCTTAAATTTGACAAACTCGGCAAGTATTGTATATAATTGATGACCGGAGGCGGTTATAATGCAGGATACCGGAATCAAAAAAAACAATCTTTCTATTGTTGTTTTGTTCATCTTCCTTGTTTTTGTCACATCGACAGTCTTAAGCGGATGCGGGCATGAAGCTAAAGTGCTTACCGGAGGACTGTCGCTCAAGCTTATTAACCAAAAAACAAAAGTATCGCCGTTTTTCGGCGTTCTATATTCCAGGGCCGTAAGTATAGATAGAGATTCTTTTTACCCCGCGCTTTTCAAAAATGGCTATATAAAATTTAACAGAAAACTGGGATATTCGTCATTTACGGCAAAACTGAGGCCTTTTTTATTTAAAAAAACAGGCAAGATATATGTCATATTCGGAGGGTTCTCGGCTCAAAAACCTGATGTAAAATTTATATCCCAAAACCGCGCCGAGGTTTCTTTTGATTTTGTTTTTAAGCCGAATCGACTGTACAAATTAGCAAAAGATAAAAACATTGCGTTTCCTCGATTAAATAAAATTATTAGGTCGGGTAAGGCCGTTGCAGTTTTTATGCTCAAGCCCTCCCTTGGATGGCAAATTGCGGGGTTTAAACCTTTTTCAGCCGGCTTATAGTCTAGCTTGTTAAATTGTTTTATCGTAGTTTTGCCCCTTCAATAATGTCTAAACACAAAAAAACCTCTTCTAATTAATGGTATCGGAAGAGGTTAAATAAAGCTTTCCTATCAATAACAAGGCAAATTAAAATCCGAACTTTAGACCGAACTTTAAGAATATTTGATTGTATTGGTCGGAGGGTTCAAAATAAGTGTCTAATGAGTTCACACTGGATGCGCCCATTTTGTTTTGTTCAAATGTTACTCCTACATACGGACTAACAGATAAAATAGGGTTGTTTTTATAATTAATCTGTAATAACTTATATCCTATCTTTGCTCCGATTATATAACCCGCCTTAGGAGTCATGATGAAATTATTAAATGTCAATTTAGAATAAATCGTAGTACCAGGATTAATCGTATAAGTACCTGTTACGCCTATGTCAACCGTGTCATGTATATCATTAAGGTAATATGCGGAACCCTCAATCCATAATTTATTATTTAATACAGGAGGGATATAATATCCCTTAACGCCTAACATATAATAATTTAAATGGTAATAATCACTATTCATCACGCCAGGTAAATCTCTGTTCCAGTTAACGAACTGATATCCGAAATTGGGGATTACAGCTATCCTGTTGGTTATATTAAAGACATAACCAAGTCTAAATCCATATTTAGCCATGCCGGTATCGTGACTAAAATTAGTCGGCCCTACCGGCTCATCGTAAATACCTGACCCGGGGAGATATGAATAACCTGCCTCATACCAAACGGGTATTTGTTTGCTTAATATACTCTGAAAGGATATACCATAGCCATGCATACCTAAATGCTCGCCATCAGCATAAGACCCTGCCAAAGCAGTGAATCTGCCGAGGTTGGGATAATACTCACCATAATGGAAATAGTCATTCTCAAAATAAACATTTATGGATTTTATTACAGAGTCAACATTGACACTGTTTAATTTTTTTAATTTATGCATTGGCATGCTCTTGCCATACAAATTTGCAGACTTTGAAAAACTCCAAGCGTTAGAACTAGGTATTGAAACAAAAGAAAATGCAAATAAAACTAAAACATAAAACAAAATCATCCTTGTTAACTTTTTCATAATCTTTCTCCCATGGTCAAGGTTTACATTTGTCCGTCAATGCGTGCTGATTTTGGTCCCATAGTGCCGCCCCTTGCCATAAATTGCGAGGTTTAAACCTTTTTCAGCCGGTTTATAATCTCGCTTGTTAAATTATAGGTTTTATAGTAATTTTGCTCTTTTCAATCCGTACTCCGTGACGGGTATTCCCGTAATTTTTATTAGATGCCGATATGGCGCAGAAAGATGACAAGGTCTCGTCATTTAGAGAGTCATATATCTCCTTCTTTATCTTGCTTATAGACTGTCTAAGTATGTCCATACTCAAGCCTTCTTTATAATTATACAGGAGGATATCGACCCTTGAAGGGTTGATTATTTTATATATCTTAGCCATTTCTTCTAACGCCGGTTTTGTGGATAAGTCTAACAGAGACGGAAAACACTCCGTGCAATCTATGCAATATTCCCGATCTGAATATTTACAATTATACAGTTTAATTTTTAAATAGGTTGCATATATCATAAGTTGCATAGGGCTTAATTTTATATTCATACCCGTGTCCCGCAAGCCGTTCGACATATTGTTAATGCTATCCGGACTCTCTACGGGGTTAATTTTAATTGTCCTGTCGTATAAATTAATCACTATATTCGGATGAGCAATCGCCGTATCAATCTCTCTCTGTCCATATTTGATGGCGGAACTGAAATCGCTAAAATTCATCTTTATTTTATTTCTAAGTTTAAATAGCGGTAACTCAATCAAGTTTATTTCGCAATTTTTCGTATCTAAGATTTTATCCCCGCATTTTATTTTCCTATTCTTGTCGGGTTTATAGTAGAAGTCCCTATTTGACTCAAATTCGGGAGAAATCAATATATGATAGGTCTTATCCCACGACCTTGAGTAGAGTTCCATTGCAAGCCCCATGTAAAAAGACATCGTCTTCCGTCCCCCTGAAAGAAATGCATGTAACCTCGACGCGGAATCTACAGCCTTCCTCTTTATAAAGGATGTTATAAAATTTGCCATGATCTGATTATCTAAGGTAGTTTTTATATCCGTTAACTCCTCCCCGTCATCATATTTTGGGACAACAATACATTTTTTATCTAATGAAAGAGTCGCGGGCCCATCTTTAATATCTGTGCACATCTCCTTAAAGACATTGCTGTTAATTAATTTCTCAGTTAGGATATTCTTTCCAATCTTTGTAGTTATTATGAAAATTTCATCATAATAAACAGGCGGGTCTTCCTGTGATAAGGCATAAATTCCTTCAGTAACTATTTGGGGGGTTACCCCTACGGCGAAAATCAGTATTTCTTTAGTTGGTTTATTATTCATATAAAATTAAACTGAATTTGGAATTAGTTAATTGAAATCTTAAATTATTGATGATGCCAAGTCATTATAAAACCTTTTGAAATATTCCGTGGCACATAATGCATAAATATAGATGATAAGTCTTAAAGTTTTGTGCTCCCTCCCGTCATCATAAGGAATAACGAGAGGGGAAAAGGGATAGCAAGAATTAGAAGTTATAATTCACTCCCAGCGTGTAAGCATTTGTTTTCACGTTGCTACTGTCTATGGACATTGATGTACCGGAATATTGTGCAATTACGCCCCATGTACGGTTAAACATATATTCTACACCTGCCCCATACAGTATACCATTTCCGGTTTTGGAAATGGAGGCTGATGAATAGCTGCTGCTGTATGGTCCGGCGACAGAACCTTTTAATTTATAGCGCTCGCCTATATAACCTAATTTCACGAAAGGCATTACCTTTTTAAATACATACCCAGCCTTTAATGCAACAGCAAAATAGGTTGATGAAAGCTTTAATGTTGCATTATCTCCGTATCCGTCGAAATTATCTTCGGTATATGAGCCGTTGTCTGAGTAACCGAGAGCTACATCGCCTCCGATTACGATGTTGTCAATATTAATGTTTTTCCCAAAAGACAGATTGTCTGTTCCGCCGGAGAGGGTCGGTGATCCGCTGTCGCTTGCTTTAATAACCCCTAGATTAAAGCCTATGTAATAGCTATTAAAATACTTACCTTGAGCATGAGCTTTAGGCATAAAAAATATTAACGAAAATGCCAAAGTCAATACTAATGCGACCGAGCTAATGCCGATAGTTCGAATAGAAGCAGATCTTTTCATTTTAGTCCCCCTTAAAGAATTTAATTAAATTATAAAAATTAATTAGTGTTGCAATACAAAATCAATTTATTTACATTAATCACTATGCGATAAAATTGTGATTTATACCATAAAAACAATATTTCCGAAATATTGTTTTTATGGTATAAATATTTTTTGCCGGCACTAAATGATAACCGGCAATGAAATAATTTATGAGTTGAACCGTTTAACCGTATCTATAATGAAAAGGGGACAATGCTAAGCTTTTCGCAAGGGTAGTCACTTTCTCGATTTTTAAATACATAAACTCTCTTGTCAAATGTGATAGAACAAATACAGTAGTCGCTACGGAAGATGACCTAAAACTCCAAGCCTATACAGATGCAAATGAAATGCAGAGTTTTGCTATACCAAAAAATGTAGGTGGAAGATTTTCGGTATTTTGTGCTGTTGGACTTTTACCTTCGGCTATTGTTGACATAGATGTTGATGAATTACCAAGTAGTGCAAAAAAGTTCATGACGATTTTTTTACGGTATAAAAATAGTTTTAATATTAATGCGGTACTTTCTTACTCTTCAAGATTAGAGGGTTTTAGCAAATGATATATTTAACTCTAGGGGGGGGAGAAGCCTTGGAAAGATTGATACCAACAATACGAGGCAAGGGTTTACCCCAATTGGCATCACAGGACCGACTGACCGGCATTCTTTTTTGCAACTTACAATAGATGGAAGACGAGACAAGACAGTCACAGTGATAAAGGTTGAAAATTTTAACAATGATTTAAGGATTCCAGATATTAAGCTTGAAGATTTAGAAGATTTAGCTTATATTTAGATAATATTAGTTTTGAGACCTTATCAATAAACAGACAGATGCAATGATAGAGTCGATTAACAATTTAGGCGATATACCTTGTGACGTTATTACCATAGATTGGATTCATGAAGCGATGACAATAAATATTGTTGCAAAAGACTTTATAAATGCATGTATTGTATCTTTATATCCCAAGGAGGTTGAGTTTAAATATGAGCAATTATAATGTACCTTTAGATCTAGAGACAAAAAATAGCTTGTCTTTAATTATCTCTCGAATAAAAGAGAATAGCACTATTTTAGAATTTGGTCCGGCAAATGGTCGGCTGACAAGGCATTTAAAAGAGCAAATGAATTGTAAAGTATATTGTGTTGAGCTTGACGAAAAGAGTGCAAAGGACGCAGAACCTTATGCAGAAAAAATGCTTGTTGATTCCATAGAAAACTATACATGGTGCAAGGAGTTTAGCGAGACTAAGTTTGATTACATTATTTTTGCAGATGTCTTGGAACACCTTTATTCTCCAAAACAAGTTTTGGAGAAATCAAAATTGTTTTTAAAAGATAAAGGTAGCATTCTTCTTTCAATACCAAATGTAGCTCATAATGCAGTTATTATGGACTTGTTACAAGGAAAATTTACATATAGGTCAACCGGTTTACTTGATGAAACACATATACGATTTTTTACAAAAACAACTTTAGATGAAATGATAGATGAAGTTGGTTTTTTTAGTGTTTATAAAACAGCAACTTTTGTTCCGCCTCGAGAAACGGAATTTGCTTATTCGTATTCTGAGTTTGATACCTCTATATCAAAGTACTTAGAAAAACTGCCAAATGGAGAAGTGTATCAATTTATATATGAATTAAGTATATAAAACAATCCTGATGTTTTGGAGTCAGGTGTTAATCCTTTAGTGCGTTCATACTATTCGGAGAAAAGGAAGGAGGAAGAGCTATGATAAAAAAGGTTATACAAGAGATTCGAAACCATGGTGTTAAAAAATTGCTGAAAGAATTAACATATTCAAAATAATCATGTTTTGATTTTGCTTTTAAACAAAATAATTCTAAAGTAAATGAATATGCAAACTATGCAAAGAAAGCACAGATTATATCTGATTTAAAACTAATAGCATTTTATTTGCCGAACCAAATATTTTACTACTTAAGGCTTGATAAAAATTAGTACTTTTATCAGTGATTTTAATACTTTCAAACAAGTTCACAACTGACATAATATTGAAGCTTAATGTCCTAATTGGATACCGAAAGAGATGTACCAACTGAGCTTTGTGAAGCTAAGTTATGTATCTCTTTCGGTTTATATTTATTAATTAGATTTACAATATCAAGTAAATAACATTCTTCAAATAAAGTTTTAGAGGTAATTCCTAAATAATTTAATTTTTTATCATTAATATTTTGAGAATCTCTGACTAATCTTATAACTTTATAATCATTTTGTAGTAATAATTTACTTAAATATGCACCATCTTGTTCTGTTATTCCTGTTATAAATGCGATTTTATTCTCTTGATTCATCATATTCTCTTAAAATCATCTTCACCAAGATACTCGCCAACTCGTGCCTCTACAAGAGCCGCATCAACTTTTCCAGGGTTTTCTGGTCTATGCAACTATCCAATGCTCACTTCTATGGAAATGTTTTTGCAAACTAAGTCTTTTCTATGGCTTAACTACTATTCGTTTTATTTTATACTCAGGATTTTATCGTAAAATAGTGTATGTTCCCCGGGGGCGATGTGCAGTTAAGATGAACATGGTGCAAATCACTATCTCTACCTTTCAACTCTTTCACTACGGTTTTTATTTCCTGAGAATTACCTTTTTGTATTATGAGAAGTGTATCGGGAGTATCTACAACTATAAGTCCATCTATATCTGTCAATGCTATATAAAAATTATCTTTTAAGTTTATAGTTTAATAGTTTTCATAAAAAGCCTTGGTACTCATGTTGGTATGAATGTTGTGATGTTATTGTTTTCTTGGTAGATAATTATGGCACTTATGGGATTTAAAAGGCTTTTTCAAATTTAATCTAGCTTAAATTGCGGGTTGTTTTTGGTAATTTGCAAGTGGCTCAATTTATAAATATTTAATGACCGGCAATAATAAATTTATGAGCTGAACCGTTTAACCGTATCTATGTAAAAGTGAGGCAATGTAATACCGCTGTTTTTCTTGACAAATGCTAAATCTGTGCTATCATTTAACCCTAAATGGGCTTGTGCGGTTTTGTATTGCGCAGTTATGAGGTTGAAGCGAGTGCAAATTAAACTTATATATTGAAAATAAAGAGGCATGTTATGGAGAATGAAGAATTACGCAAACGCATTATGGAGCAAGCGCAGGGTGCGCTTAGTATGAGCATTGCATATATCGGTGTAGTCAATCAATTATTTGCTCATCTTGCCGATGCAGATTCGGCCGCTCCGACATGGCTGGCGAAAAAAACAGGTATGAATGCCGATTACGTGGCCCGCTGGTGTGATGCCGCATATGCCTTCGAATATCTTGAACAACCTGCCGAGAACACATTTGGCTTGACCCCGCTGGGGCATACTTTTCTCGATGATCAGCCCGGTAATTTGATATCTTTTGCCGTCCAGAGTGTGCTGTCGGCGCATATGGCGGAACGCACCGCCGGTTTGATGCGAACGGGAGAATGCCCCGGAGAAAAAATATTGAACGAGTGGGAGACAATTTTGCCATGGTTCGGGCCGATGCTTGAACATATGTTCGGTCCTCTATTAAAAAGTGAAGTTATCGATCGAGTGTCGGTTTTTAGTGAAGTTAATGCCCAAGGTGGTACGATCATTGATTTGGGATGCGGTAACGGTTGGTATCTGCGCGCAATAATCGGTCGTTATCCGAAGCTGCGCGGTATCGGGCTGGACGGTTTCGAGGAGAATATTGAACAAGCAGTTAGAGCGGCAGAACGCGAAGGGTTGACGAATCGTCTTACTTTTGCAGTTGGTGATATATATAATTTTCATGTCGATGAACCGGTCAATATTATTGCCATGAATAGGTCGCTACATCATGTTTGGGATCAAAAGAAAAAAATATTTGCCATCCTTCGCGATCATTTATGTCCGGGAGGATCGGTAGTGATCTGGGAGCCTGACTGGCCGTTGGAATACAGAGACTTGCGGATGCCCGATCGCCGCGCATTAGCCTTTCAAAATTTAAGCGAACATGTGTTGGGTAACCATTTTCTCCATGCCGACGAAATAGTTGCCGAGCTTAATGCCGTGGGTCTTAAGCCGGAGGTATTTTCTATCGCAGGTGGGCGCGATGTGGTCGTTACCGGCATGCGAAGCAAATAGAGTGATATATAAAACTTTTAATATTGCCGATAAGTAACGAGACGATCCTTAATGTTTTATGCACATGGCATTGTAAGCCGGATGTTATTTTGTTCTTTACTGCACTCTATGAAAAAATGGACGATAAAGATAGAAAAAGAGAAATGAAGAAACATATCATCCTTATGCTATAGATGTTAGTTTTCCTCTTGGAATCAATAAACCCGCAAATGATTTTAATGAATGCTTTGACTATATATTTGAATCCGGTTACTTAAATCATCTTGACGTTAAATACAAAAACGATCAAATTACCATAAAGGGAGATCTTAAGGAAGATGAGTGTGAGTTTTTGAAGGGAGGGTAGCTTGAGCAATTTTGTTTTATGAGCTTTTAGAATTAAAAGGAGATAAGATCCTTGATAATGTTAACATTAATGTCAATGTACGGAATACCTTTGATGCCAAGACATAAAATTAATTTGATGTTTTGTTTACGCGCAATGATGAGCTCTATATGCCGGAATGTAAATCTTCGGATTAAGTGAATGATAGTGAAACGGATACACTTTATAAAATTTCGGTATTACAGGCAGATTTGGGACGGCGCACTACTAAGAGCTTCCTTGCCGGTACGTCTAAAAATATTATAGATGAAAAAGGAGAATAAAAGGACACATTAAAAAGCGTGCCAAACTATTAAACCCGACGATATAATCAATATTAAGGATGAGATCAAAAAAAGCTGAGCATATAGATAAGAACGTTACCTGCATTGCTTGGTAATATGAAAACCCTTATACCTTACAGACTGTAGTAAATAACATTAAATAAATGTTAAATTTATATTCCTTTGTCGCGGCCCGTCAAATTCACAAAGAAAAATACCCTCCCATCTTCCAAGATTTAATTTATTGTTAGAATAAGGTATAATTCTTGAATTGCCGATTATAGACGATTTTATGTGGGCAGCTGAATTTCCCTCGCAGTGACGATAGTTAAGTTTTTTCGGCACTAAACTGTCCAAAAAATTATTTATATCGAAGGCTACGTCTGCATCATATGCCTCATTAATAATAATACCGGTAGTCGTGTGAGGGGAATAAGCTATGCATATTCCTGCAGTCTCGGAATAGTTTGAAGCAAAGTTTTCGATTGTTGCAGTAACATCAATTAACTCTGTTCCTTTATTTGTTTTAACCGAAAAAGTATAGGTTTCCATCTTTTTGGTTTACCTTAAATGTTTGTTTTTATACGTATGACTAATAGCATAACATATTTTTTCATATATTTAAAAATCTTGACACTGCAAATAATCGGCATGATATCGGGTGGAACGCCTTCACGTGATTGCGACACGGCTCGTCGTTAGTCGAATGTTGTTGAATAAGGTATTGTTCAAAGTTTAATGTTGGAATAGAATATATTAAGGATTATAAGGAGGTATTAAAATGAAGACGCCGATTTGTTTTACATGCGGTTGTTCCCTCGTAAGATTGGGCATTAAAGGGGAGAGTGCGGTAACGCGGAAATACCGAGAAAAAAAATATTCGTTCTGCTGCGACGGATGCGCCGTTATGTTCGAAAAAAATCCCGAGGCACTGCTCAAGGAGACTACCGATATAGTCGTGTGTCCGAGTTGTTTAGCGGAAAAACCGGTAAGTCAAACTGTGGAAATCAACTATCGGGGTGAGAGATTCAATTTTTGCAAGTGTCCGCATTGTATGACTGTTTTTCAGAAAGATCCGGAATATTATGTAAAGCGTCTATCCGGCGAAATAGAATTTTCCGGTGTTTTTTCTGAAGGACGAGGATGTTGTTCGTAATACATAGAGAAGACGTTTGACAACGCCGTCGACTTCGGTGAACGTTATACGCCGGTTCGTCTTTTAGACGTTTTTATTGACCGCCGGAGAAGGGGTTTGCAAATAAAAGAATAATATGAGTTTCTGCCTTAGTATTTGGAATGATTAAGGAGGTTATTTATGAAATGCATGGTGTTAACGAAAATATCAGATTTAAGAGTTAATAAGAATCCTTTATCTTATAAAGAAACCGACGTTCCCAAGATTGATAAAAACGAGGTTTTAATAAAAGTAAATACCTGCGCGGTATGTCATACCGAGTTAGATGAAATAGAGGGTAGAATCAAACCGATTAAGTTGCCGGTTATTCCCGGACATCAAATAGTCGGTAGGGTAATCGAAATAGGAAGCAAAGTAAAAAAACTTAAAAACGGAGATAGGGTAGGGATCGGTTGGATTAATTCGGCATGCGGCAAATGCGTTTATTGTAAGAGCGGATTTGAAAATTTATGTCCGAATTTTGTGGCAACCGGCAAGGATACAGATGGCGGTTATGCCGAATATACAAAAATAAGCGAAGATTACGCCGTTCCAATTCCTGAAAAATTTACCGACGAAGAAGCCTCGCCACTGCTTTGTGCAGGTGCCGTAGGATATAGGGCTTTGAAATTAACAAACGTCAAGAATGAAATGAATTTGGGCTTTCTTGGCTTCGGTGCTTCGAATCATTTGGTCCTAAAAATAGCAAAAGCCGTTTATCCGAAGTTAAAATCGTTTGTCTTTGCAAGGTCGGAAAAGGAAAGAGCACTCGCTAAAGATCTCGGGGCATACTGGTGCGGCAACATTGAAGAAACTCCGGAGGAAAAGTTAAATGCGATTATAGACACTACGCCGGTCTGGATGCCGATCGTGAAAGCGATGAGAAATTTAAAGCCGAACGGCAGGCTTGTCATAAATAATATCAGGAAAGAGGACTTTGATAAGGATAAACTCGTAAGCATAGATTATTCAAGAGATTTATGGATGGAAAAAGAAATAAAATCGGTTGCAAACGTTACTTTTAACGATATAAAAGAGGTTTTAAACATCGCGGATATTTACGATATAAAACCGGCATATCAATTATACGACCTTGCCGATGCCGATAAGGCTATAACGGACATAAAAGAAAAAAGAATTGAAGGGGCAAAAGTCTTAAAGATATAGTAATAAGCGTAATATTTCAGCGGGTTACCCCTTCAAAAGAATTAATAAAGGTATCGTAGTAAAAAACGTTAAAACGTTAACGGCTGGTATCCGTCTGCCATGAATGACGCTATCGCTTGCCCTGCATGAACAAGCTCTATCTTTTTATCCGTCAGTATTTGGCTGACTCCATATCCCTCGGCTACAAAGATACATGCCTGAGGGGCAATGCCGTTCGCAAGCACCTGCTTGTAAGCCTCTAAAATACCCTCGTCGTCGGTCTTAGCGATAAGATCTTCTCCCGGACCGAAGAACACTAACTGTACATCTTCAAAAGCCCCGCTGTTTTTTGTTCTCCACGCGATGGTAAGGCCTAATTTGACTTTTATCGGATCGTCAGCGCCGGATAGAATAATTATCAAAGCCTTTGCTTTTGCCATAAATCATCCTCACTCTGAAATTTAATTGATTTTTTGCAAAACTAAGCAAATTTATTATAGCATGGCAAGCGAATCTCGGTCAATTTAAGTTATAGCACGAGCTTATCAAGACGGGATAACATTTTACAGTACCTTCTGACCTTCAAAAAAGTCTGATAATACGGTTCAGAAGATAGAATGCAATATTAAGGCTGTCGCCGCTAATGATAAAATTATCATTATCAAGTAATAAAATGTTTTTTGGTTTATGACAAAATGAAACTTATTGCCTAAAAAAAGACCTATTAATACGGGTGGTATTAGAACAGCGGACAGTTTTAATGCCTTGACGGTTAAGAGCCCGAGAAAGGTGTAAATCATTAATCTAAAAACACTGTCCGTGATTGCAACTATTTGAAATGTTGCCCTAAATGTGCGTTTTCCATGATGTTTCATTTGCAGATAAGCCACTATAGGCGGGCCACCGCCGCCGTACAAACTGCCGATGAATCCCCCTAAAAACCCCAAGGGTACACCTACGGTATTTTTTGCGTAAGGAAGCTTATCCTGCTTAATACTCATGGCATATATTACATATGCCAAAATAAAAATCCCCAGAAAGACGGTTAGTTTTTGCGGGTCTGCGTATTTCAATATATATGCTCCGAACAAAAGCCCAAAAACGGTTGCGGGAAGCAGGTATGGGAGGTCATTCCATTCAACTTCCTTGAAATCATAAGCCCCGAGTAAAATACTACCCAGAAAATCAAGTACGAAAACTGCCGGAACGGTGATACTTATCGGGATAAATATTGTCAATAGCGATACGGAAATTAATCCGGAACCGAAACCTATAGTAGCTCTAACGAAAAAAGCTATCAAAACTATTACGATTCCCGCTATTATGTCAAATGTGGATATTGGGTGCATAACGTATTTTATACCTGTAATTTTTTTAAGGGGCAATCATCACATTGAGGGGTTTTTTTGCAGAACATCTTTCCCGTTTTTACTATTAGGGCATGATATTCGTTATATAAGGAGACATTTGCTTTACCCCGGGGGATATTAGCCGTAAAGAATCTTTGTATATGCTCATATTTTTCCTTAAAGGCGTTTTCGATTATATTATGCCTTTCGAGTATTCTTCTTGTATATGCATCTATTACGAATACCGGTTTTTTTAGTGCGTATAAGAGAATGCTGTCCGCCGTTTCTTCGCCTATGCCAAAAATAGTTAAAAGCTTTTCTCTCATCACGTATGTGTTCTCTTTTTTCATCAAATCTATGGAAAAATTATATTCTTTTTTTGCAAAATTTATAAATGCCTTAATCTTTAACGTCTTCTGATTGTAATATCCGGAAGGCCTAATATGCTCTTTTAATAAATTGGAATCAATTTTATAAATGGCTTCAAAGGATAAAAGATCGTGTGTCTTTAAGTTGTCTATAGCTTTCTCGACATTTGTCCATGCGGTATTTTGCGTTAGTATTGCCCCTATCATGACCTCAAAATCCGATTTTGCCGGCCACCAGTTCATATGCCCGAATTCACCGAGCAAGATATCATAAATTACATGTAAAATGTTGCCCTTATTTTTATCGGTCATTTCTTGTCGGTTTCTTTAAATTTTATTTCAGGTATTATAGAAAACTCTTGACATTCCAGTATACTGGATAGTTTATAATTAGATTATAGATTAATTTATCAAATAATACTATCGGTATTAAGGGGGTGATTAAAATGAGTGAAAAACGTAAGGTGGAGGTTTTTACCGCCGGTTGTCCGATTTGCGATGAAACGGTTAAACTCGTAAAGGAACTTTCATGTCCGAACTGTGACGTAACGATTTATGATTTGCATAAAAATGGGATTGAAAAATCTGACGAATATGGGATAAATTCCGTTCCTACCGTTGTCGTGAATGGAAAAATTCTTGATTGTTGTGAAAGAGGAAAGCCGACGGCGGAAGATTTGAAGGCGGCAGGAATAGGAAAGCCCGTATAATGCGATAAAATGTCGCTAAAAATTATAACCCCTCTCTGTCGTCAAGGCGGAGAGGGGTTATAATTAAGATATTGAAATTATATAAAATATGTTATATTCGATATATAGCGTAAAATGGGTCGATCATGATACCCTTTACCGGGAGCGTGGTTTATGAAGAGATATTTTATAGGGGGCTTATCGAAAAAATTTAATATTAACCCCAAGACAATAAGATTTTATGAATCTATAGGAATTTTGCCTGAGCCGGCAAGAGAGGAGAACGGATACAGGATATACGGGGATAAAACCCTTGAAAGAATTAATTTTATTATAAAAGCTAAAAGTCAGGGTTTTAGATTAAATGAAATTAAAGAGATTATTAATATTTACAATGAAGGCAAAAGACCGTGTGCTTATACGAAAAAATTAATTAAAAATAAAATAAACGAAATAGAGTTGAAGATAAGCGGACTTAAGGAATTAAATGCAAAGCTTAAAAAATGTTTAAAGGAAAAAACAGCAGATTCGGGTTCCTCGATCTGCCCTATGATCGAAAAAAAATAATAGAGATTAAAAGGCTTAAGCGATAACATTCATTTAAAATAATTTTGAAACTATAATGCCGGAATTTATATGTTAGAAGCGGTTCCGCGTGAAAGACCATGGCGATCTTAAAGGCTATTGCGATAATGTTTCATGGGATAAATAAAATAAATCGGGTATATTTTTATTTTATTTTATTTTCGATATTATTTACGTCCGTCATGTTTATACCGGCATATGCACGGACGGCTACTTATTTTTCTCCGAAAACCAACCTTCAAAATATCGATATTCACTGGCTCAATAAATCGTTAAAAGTTAAAAGGCTTTATATTGCAATGTATTCTTTTACCGATTATAGAATTGCAAAAGACCTTCTTTATTTGGCTCATAAGGGCGTTAAAATTTATCTGTATAGAGACGATAAGCAGATGAAAGACAGAACCGACAAGACTTATATGCTCGAAAACGTACGGAATATCCATATAGAAGCCAAAAGAGACAAGGGTTTCTGGAATATCATGCACAATAAGATGTTCATAATCCCCGGTATTGTATTCAGAGAGGGTTCGGCAAACTGGTCGCCGTCTGCCGAGGGGGCATCTTGCTATCACGGGAATTGCGGCCCGTCGGAAAATCAGGACAACAATGCGACATATATAACCGATAAAAGAGAAATAAATATCGCCTTGCATAATTTCTATCGTATCTGGGACAGAAAATCAAATATAGTTATTAATTGAAGATTTATTAATGTTTTTAGAGTCGGACTGGGTTGAAAAAATAAATTTTTATACAAGAAACGGCATCAAATTCATTTTCATTATTGATTATGAGATGGAGCGTCCCATAGTTTTAAAGTTATCCGAGTTATCGAAGACAAATATTTTTTGTATTAAATATTTTATAGACGGGGCAAAAAATTATGATGTAAGTCGTGATAATGCCTTCGGAGAAAAAAACCTAAGGATTGAAAAACACCCCGTCCCCTTTGAAATTTATAAAAAAGCATTTGATAATGTTATCGGAAATCAGAAAGACGGCAACTCATACCTCTTGAATTTGACCTTTAAAAATCCCGTTAAAATAAATTTTAGTTTAGAAAAGATATTTTTTAAAAGCCCGTCGCAATATAAACTCTATTTTAAGGACGAAGAAAGCGAATTTGTGCTCTTTTCTCCGGAGACGTTTATTAATATAACGGAAGATAAAATTTTTACTTATCCAATCAAAGGAACGATAGGCACAGATGTTCCCGATGCGCGGAAAATTCTTTTGAATGATAAAAAAGAGATAGCGGAACACTTAACGGTCGTGGATCTTTTGAGAAATGATTTAAATGTTGTATGTTCCGGCGTAAAGGTTAAGAGATTTTGTTTTATTGAGAATATAAAGACGAATTTTGGCGGATTGTTGCAAATGACTTCCGAAATAGAAGGCAAGGTCAAACCGAATTTAGTGCGGCGTTTCGGCGATATTCTTTTTAGTATGCTTCCTGCAGGCTCTATCTGCGGGGCTCCCAAGAGAAAGACTTTGGATATTATTAAGGAAACCGAATTGGGTAAAAGGGGGTATTATACCGGCGTTTTCGGTATGTACGACGGAAAAAATCTTAAAAGTTCCATTATGATAAGGTTTATCGAAAAAAGAGGAGGAGATTGTTTTTATAGAAGCGGCGGCGGCATAACGGTATATAGTAATGTAGAAAAAGAATATGACGAAATGATTAAAAAGATATATATTCCGATTTAATTTCCTTAAATAAAAAGCATTGACAATTTAAACGTAAAAATTGTATCATATAAATATATGAATTGTAATTCATATATTTATATGATTTTTCATAATCTTTTAATTTTTATAAATTTATATGAATAAAGGCGAACTGCGACTTGTAACGTTTTTTAAATTGCTTGGCGACGAAAGCAAGTTTAAAATCGTTTCCGCATTAAAAAACGGAGAGAAATGCGTATGTGTTATATATAAAGAGCTTGGGCTTGATCAGACTTTGGTATCGCACCATTTGTCCGCATTAAAAAAAATAGGATTAATTAACGGAAGGAAGACCGGAAGATGGGTTTATTATTCTCTTAATAAAGGTGCGTTTAAAGAAATTGAGGATATTTACGGCGACATACTCGGCGTGAAAAGTATGAAAGAAGTTCAAAGCATTAATTGCGCCGATAAAGATTGAGCATATATGCCGCCCGCAGGGTAGCGTCCCGACGGATGCGTGTGAATTATTGTTTTCATATAGGCAGGGGAGTCTTATAAAAAGGTTATTTTTAAGGAGGACGTTAAATATGAATAAGATTGTTTTTGAAATTTTCGATCCGGCACTTTGCTGTTCTACCGGAGTTTGCGGTCCTAATTCAGATGAAAAGCTTATAAAAATGAGGGATTTGATAGACAAATTAAAATCGGATTTCGGAGAACGTGTTGAAATTAAACGACAATCCATATCTCAGGAGCCCAAGAAATTCCTTGAAAACTTTTCCGTGCAGATTCTGATAAAAAATGAAGGTAAGGCGGCATTACCCGTGTGCATTTTGGACGGCAAGGTTATAACATACGGAAGGTATCCGGAGGTAAAAGAAATTTACGACTATATTTCTAAAAAAATGAAATTGCAATAAGAGGGGTCTAAAAATGCATTATTATTTTTTTCACGGAAAAGGCGGGGTCGGCAAGACAACCATATCTTCTGCTTTTGCCGTCAAACTTTCGCTTAACGGCGAAAAGACATTGATTGTTTCTACCGATCCGGCATCTAATATCGGCGATGTTTTTGAGCAAAATATCGGTGGAGCGGAAAAAAAAATAGAAGGGTTGAACAATCTTTATGCAGTAGAGATGGATTCGGACACCGAGATTTTAAAGTACAAAAAAAAGATTTTGGGGGATAGCGAAGATATTTTGCCGCAGGAAGTAGTAGGCATGATAGAAGAGGAGTTTAGATCCCCGTGCACCTCTGAAATTGCTTTTTTTAATGGCTTTACGGAGTTTTTTTTAAAAAATGATTATGACAACATAATATTCGACACCGCCCCATCCGCTCACACGCTTAGACTGCTTGAGCTTCCTCTCGAATGGACCGTGTACATAGACGAGGTCAAAAAGGGAGCAGGTATGACCTGTATGGGACCGGTCGTTAATCTAGGCGAATATTACGATAGTTATAAGGCCGCCCTAAATGTTTTAAAAAATCCTAAATTAACGACATTTGTTTTCGTAATGCATCCGCAAGAGTTGGATCTGAAAGAGATTAAATCCTCTGCAAACGAGATTAAAAAACTCGGCATAACTAATATAGAAATCATGGTTAACGCCGTTTTTCCATATATATTATTTGGCAATAATGATTTCAAGGGGCTTATTTCATCACAGCAAGAAATTTTAAGGCAGGTTAATTTATTAAACTATAAAACATCTAAAATATATTTAAAAGATGGTGAGGTTAAGGGTATAGCTTCTTTGATTAATTTTTTCTCCGATAATATCGAAAAAGATAGACCGGATGAAAAGTTTTCCTGTTTTAACGATGACTTAAAGAATATTAAAGAGGAAAATAATAAACTTATTAAAAATATAACCCCGACGGAAACGCCGTTTTATTTCTTTTTTACCGGCAAAGGCGGAACTGGAAAAACTACATCCTCTCTTTTATTCGGAAAATATTTTGCCTCTATAGGTAAAAAAACATTGATCGTATCCACCGATTCTTCAAATCATATTGCCGAAATAATGGGGCTTACCGGTTTAAACGAGGTTCCTGAAAAATTAGACGGAAAATATGAACTTTATGCTGCAGGAATATCGCCGGCTCAGGCGATAGATGAATACAAGGTAGAGACGGTCGAATATTTCAAATCACATTCAAGCAATGAAGATTCCTTAAAAGTCTTAGAGGAAGAGCTGAATTCTCCATGTACGGAAGAGGTTGCCGTTTTTAAAAAATTCAGCAGCTATTTTTTCGAATATAAAGACTTTGACGTGATAATATTTGATGCCGCCCCTACCGGTCACGCCTTAAGGCTTTTATATATAAGTATGGAATATGCTAAAGCGGACAAGAAGGATCCAAAATTAGAGAGGTTTATAAATATTCTCAAAAATGAGAAGAAGACAATTTTTTCACTCTGTCTTTATCCTGAATTTAGTCCCATTGAGGAAGCCAAGAGGGCTTACGACGATTTGAAATTAGCCGGAGTAAATGTATCCTTTATAGTCGTCAATTATATACTTAACGATATTTTTAGCGACAGCATTTTTAAAAATAGGAGAAAATTACAGGAGTCTTATCTTCTTTCCATACAACGGAAGTTTGACGTTCCCGCTTTTTTGATGCCGCAATGCATTGGGGAAATAAATAGTCCGAATGCCTTAGACTTATTATACTCAGCCGTAGTTTAAACAGGTGGCAGTATGTGTGTATTCTAGTGGCCATGAAGAAGAAACCGTGCCGAATAATAAAATGTTTTTTGGTTAATATATGCTCCGAACAAAAGCCCGAAAACGGTTGCGGGAAGCAGGTATGAGAGGTCATTTCATTCAACTTCCCTAAAATCATAAGCATAGCCTTTTGATTGTAATATCCGGAAGGTTTAACACACTGTTTTACTGAATCCATTTCATATATGTTCTCAAAAGAGAGCAGTAAAATTATCCTATATCATTAAAACCCCTTAATACATCGCACAGCATCTCTATGGATTCATCCCAAGTTAAGACCTTATTATTAGGTAATCCTTTCTGTTTACAGTCGGTGCCATTATCAAGCGTTTTTATGGCATTAAACAAAGAATTTTTATCGTTCAATTTAAAATAAACGGGATAATTTCCGCCTACCTCTCTGAATATGTCTATATCGCTTGCTATAACAGGTAATCCTTTGTTAATAGCCTCCACCAAGGGCAACCCGAAGCCCTCTCTCTCGGACGCGAAGATCAAAGCATGTGCGTGCCCGTATAGAAAATCAAGTTCGCTATCGTTTAAGTCGTTAAACATAAACAATTTATCGTTTAGATATGATGAATTTTCAATGCGATTAATCAATCTTCTCATTTTCCAGCCTACCTTGCCGCAGATCACAACGCTTTTGTCGAGGCCGTTGTTCCACGCATATTGTTCAAATACATCCAGAACAAATCCAAGATTTTTTCTGGGTTCTATCGTCCCTACGGTAAGAAAATATTTTTTGTCCCGGAACTTTTTTAAGCTATCCCTTATCGGCATATCATTGCTGTTGTTTATATTTGATCCCAGATAAAAATACTCTATATTTTTTTTGGTATTTAAAGATTTCAAATGATTCTCTATGATTTTTTTCTCACTTTTTGAAATGGTTATAATATGATCTGCGTATTTTACGACATTGTTGAAAGATTTATTGAACTTTTTTACAGTTGCCAGTTCAAAAAAACCCGTATTGTTGATCAATATTATATCGTATATCAAAGGAATAAAGAACGAATTTTCGACATGAAGTTGTTTTATGAATGCCCAAAGATAACGAGTGGTATGGACAGACATCCAAGATGCATCTATAACCAATAGCGCATCGCCGTTTTGATGCCGTATCTTTGTTTGTTTTTTTCTGAAACGGGACAGAAGAAAATCTAAAAAATAATATATCCCGGACGATTCATACCAAAGCAGTTTTATTATGCTATTCAAAACATCGTTTTTAACTTTTGAAGCAAGAAATTTTCGAGCTTTTTCCTTTAAACTTTTACCATTGTCATTATTATTTCTTAAAAATTCATCTAAACCGATATAGCCGGATTTTGTAAGGACAACGGGAATGACAGGGATGCCCAATATGTCTTCCATTAAATTTCTTCTTTCGACAATGTTTCGCACGACTCTCTGTATCCCCGTGTTTAAATCACGGCTGTATGTATCCGAGCAATCTATTAAAATTCTCTTATATTTTTGCATTTTATTCTAAAAGATTCGATCTTTTCAAACAAATTATCCGACTTAATCTTCGGTTTTTTAGTATTCTGCATTGCAATGTTATCGTATTCTACCAAGGTCTTTTCATCTTGCTTAAAGGATGCTCACTCTCTTTTCTTGATCTTGTCCTTATGGGGTTGCATACTTTCTTGTTTTTGATTATCAATGATGAAATTCCGCAAAAGGGAGTATAAATTATTTATAGCCTTTTGTCAATGCTTTGAATGGCATAGGCTTATGCCATTCAAAGCATTGACAAATTTTTATCCAAGTCGCCGACTTCTTCGAAAACGGAGCTTTTTATCCCCATGCGCGCTCCTGTTGTTGCAGAAACATTTCTGTGAAGTTTTGCTCTATGCAAAAAACATAGGTCTTCCTCAGGCATCTTATGGCTATACGTTTCAACGGCTACTTCTCTGTGATAAATATGCCGTTATTTCATGATTCGGATAGACTGTTTTTTGTAAGATACTTTCAATATAAGGTTTTAAGTCTCCACTTGTCAATTTGAGAGCGCTGTTTGACGATTCGCCGATATGCCCGTTGTTTTTACGAAAAGCAGCCTTTATTTTGTATTATTTACCTAAGAATGCCAACGGTCACATCCATTGTAAGTGCAAATAGCTTTTCATATAGATATATGAACATGTTTTTTCCGTTTTAATTCCTGTCGTTTCTGCAGGTGCCGGCATCAGGTACAAATTGGTCTAAGCAAGTCTTGTCCGTGAAATTCCGATACTTAAATTAACCTTTTTTTGAAGTAATCGATTCTTGACTTTTCGTCTTTTTGATATAGGGGTAAATTTTTTTGTCGGTGATAATAATTCTGGCAAATCCTTAGTTTTTGAAACTGTTGACTTTATAAGCACAAAAACAGACAGGAGGGATATGATGCACCTAAATGGAAGAGATATGATTATTGGAGGGAGCGTCAGGCAGGTTTAAAGAATACCGTGTATAGATAAGTATGGACGGCAAAGGCAGGGTATCGGATAATATTTATGTAGAACGATACAGTAGTCTAAAGTATGAAGATATATATAAAATCATATGAGACGGCAAAAGAGTTAAAGGAAGGGGTTAAGAGATATTTCATGCTTCACAATACGAAACTATTTCATCAATCGCTTGAATATTTTGACTTTAGACAATGCGGCATAGGAGAACACACCTTAAACTTTTTTAAAATATGTCTTAATAACAGGGCTCAGCATAGCTTATAAAAAATTGAAACATTGCAAACATTAGTGAGAATCTTTGCCTCACTAATGTTTGCAATGTTAACGGAGCAATATGTATTGGTCAAGCAGAAATACCTAAAGCACCGGCCACACCTTTTCCATAATCCGGATCGGCTTTCATACAATTGCCGATATGACGCCGCTTGATCTCCTCCGGGGCGTCATCCAATGCGCGCGCGGTATTCGCAAAGAGTGCTTCCTGCTGTTCTGTTGTCATCAGCTTGAAAAGTAAGCCGGGCTGGGTATAATAATCGCTGTCCTCACGATGGTTCCAATGATCGGCAGCGCCGTTCAGGTTGAGAGGCGGTTCCGAGTATTTCTCCTGTTGCCCCCATTCGCTATAGCTGTTAGGTTCATAGGCAATAGTGCTGCCATGGTTGCCGTCGACCCGCATTGCGCCGTCCCGGTGGTAACTGTGAGCAGGGCAACGTGGTGCATTGACCGGAATCAGATGGTGGTTTACGCCAAGCCGATAGCGCTGAGCATCGCCGTATGAGAATAGACGGCCTTGCAGCATTTTGTCGGGTGAAAAGCCGATACCGGGTACAACGTCGGCGGGGTTGAAAGCAGACTGTTCGACCTCGGCAAAATAATTTTCAGGATTACGGTTCAGTTCCATAATGCCCACTTCAATCAGCGGATAGTCTTTATGAAGCCATACCTTTGTCAGGTCGAAGGGATTGTACCGGCAATCGGCGGCCTCTTTTTCCGGCATTACCTGTATAAATAATTTCCATTTCGGAAAGTCTTTTTTTTCAATGCTTTCATAGAGATCGCGCTGTTGGCTCTCCCTGGACTTTCCAATAACAGCCTCAGCCTCGGCATCCGTAAGATTTCTGATGCCCTGTTGAGTAACAAAATGGAACTTGACCCAATATCGTTCGTTTTGTGCATTAATCAGGCTGAAGGTATGGCTGCCGAAGCCGTGCATATGACGATATGAGTACGGAATACCTCGGTCGCTCATGGTTATTGTAATTTGATGTAGCGATTCCGGTAATAATGTCCAGAAATCCCAATTATTGGCGGCGCTGCGCATATTTGTCCTGGGATCTCGTTTTACCGCATGATTGAGGTCCGGAAATTTAAGCGGATCACGCAGAAAAAATACGGGAGTGTTATTCCCCACCAGGTCCCAGTTGCCCTCTTCGGTGTAAAACTTAACGGCAAATCCTCGAATATCCCGTTCCGCATCTGCCGCACCTCGTTCACCCGCCACATTCGAGAAACGCGTAAAAAGCTCTGTTTTTTTGCCTATCTCGGAAAAAATATTTGCCTTGGTGTAGCGTGTGATGTCGTGGGTCACAGTAAAGGTTCCGTATGCTCCGGATCCTTTGGCATGCATACGTCTTTCCGGAATAACCTCACGGTCAAAATGAGCGAGTTTTTCCATGAACCATATATCCTGCAGCAACTGCGGTCCGCGAGGTCCGGCAGTCAGCACATTTTGATTGTCGGGCACCGGGGCACCGGTATTGGTAGTCAGCTTATTTTTTTCGTCTTTCATAGCCACTCCTTCTTTTAAAGTTTTAATTCATGCAGCTAATTATAATTTGATTGTTATACGCAAAACCCTTGTCTGCTACATGCTTATATTATATCATAAAATTTGTGCATCAAATTGACATAACCGTGGTCGTTAACAGCGAGTGTACGAAAATGATAATGGACAAAAATTTATTAATATACCCTAATTTTTCATATTTACTTAATAACTGATAGCCTTAAGCTTTCGGCGGCAAAGGGCCTTCGTTCAATAGTTTTGAAATGTATTTTTGTATCGAGTATCGCTTAAGGAAAGTTTTTTGATGTCTCTAACAGACCTTTTATTCGCTCTTTTGCTTCTTATTTGAGTTGTTTAAAAGTAGCCTCTTCTAAATTTACATCTTTTTCTGCTTTCTCTATGGCTTGCATTGTTTCTTTATGGTATTGTGGGTAGATTAATGAAATTTGATCATAATATGTTAAAATGTCGTTTTGATGGCAAAATAGAAAAGTTTAACAAGATAAATATATTATATGCCTCATTTTATAGATACAATTAAACTGGCGGATGGAAATTATAAGCTTATTGATTATCATAACCGCAGGGTTAACGACACGATAAGGCATTTTTTCGGAGCAGGGTTCGAAATAAATATCAAGACCATTATGCCGGCACCTGACGAATATAAAATCGGAACTTACAAGTGCAGGTTGGTTTACGCTAAACGCGTAGATAATATTCAAATCACCCCTTATGTAAAAAGGACGATAACGAAATTAAAGATCATGGATTCGGATGAGATAGATCTTCCTTCGGGATGCAAACCGTTAAATTATGAATTTAAATATAAAGACAGAACCTGCATTAACTGTTTTTTGTCCGGATTAGATGATACAACCGATGTGCTTATTACGAGAAATGGCTTGATAACCGATACCTCGTTTTCCAATGTGATTTTATTTGACGGACAAAAATGGATCACGCCGAATACTTGCCTTCTGAATGGAATAAAGAGGCGTTATCTTTTGGATAAGGGTGATATAGAAGAAAAAAAAATTTCAACCGTCGACCTGCCGTATTTTCAAAAGATATCGCTTATCAATGCCATGCTTGAGCCGGAAGATATTGAGATAAAAATTTCCAGCATAATTTAGATTACGCGGGTGCGAAATACTTTAGCACGTAAGATAATTTTTGTTGTAAACCCTTACTGCAGGTATTGCAACTATTCCAAGTTATTTGCTGAATTTTTGTCAAGTAAAAATCGGTAAAATTTAACAGTAGGGGGATGATGGCTGAAATTAAAGATCCTAATTCGTATTGTTTATCTTATTGCATAATCGTGATATAATTTTTTCAAACTAAAGAGTAATAAATAAATTTTATTTCTTAATTCATAATGAAAATTTTATTGGGCGCGCACGTTTCTGTTGCGGGAGGGTTGGCGAATGCCTGTCTGCATGCAAGAAATACTGCATCTAATGCCATTCAGATATTTACGAAGAATCAGTTGCAGTGGTCTGCTAAGGAACTTGACTTTAATGAGATTGATTCTTTTAAAAGATGCGTATTAAAGGATGAATTAACGGTGGTTGCCCACCTTTCCTATTTAGTCAACCTTGGAAGCACAGAGGAATCTGTGAGAGAAAAATCTGTGGCAGCCGCCATAAATGAAATTAAAAGATGCAGGCTACTTGGCATAAAATCGTTAATATTTCACCCCGGTTCAAACAAGCATTTAACCGAGGAAGAGACAATGCGGCAAATAGCTTTAAATTTAAGCGAAATTTTAAAGCAAACAGAAGAATCCGGGGATGTAAGTTTAGTCTTGGAAACGACCGCCGGACAGGGTAATCAAATAGGATATAAATCGGAACATATTGCTAAGATTATCGAACTACTTGAGGGTAGTATTAGGCTTGGCGTTTGTATCGATACGTGCCATATTTTTGCGGCGGGTTACGATATAAGGACATTACGGGCATATAATAAATACATGGATGATTTTGATAATATTATTGGGCTTGATAGGCTGAGGGCGATTCATATTAATGATTCACTGAAACCTTTAGGTTCTAAAGTAGACAGACATGCTTCGATAGGGAAGGGCTATATCGGCCCGGATGCTTTCGGGTTTATAATGAACGACAAAAGGCTTGAAGGCATACCGTTAATAGTCGAGACACCCGGAAGTGATGATGAACATAAAATAGATTTAGATATTTTGAAGGGTATGATAAGAAAATAATTTTCTGTCTATAAATTATTCTAAGTTGTTATTTGTAATATATTTACAATCTTATACCTTAATGTTTCACATGAAACATTAAGGTATAATGTAATGTTTTTAACGCGGCAATCGGTCTTTATCTCCGTTATTCAGCCGGTCTAAGTATTTTTTAACCCCCTCTTCAACGGAAAGAAAGGGTTTTTCGTATCCTGCATTGCGTAAAGCGGTTATATCTGCTTCGGTAAAACTTTGGTATGCGCCTTTCAGGTTATCGGGGAAGCTAATATACTCGATATTCCCGGAACCGTGCCATTTAACAACGGCATTCGCAACGTCGTTAAAGGATCGTCCCTTTCCGGTTCCTACATTAAATATGCCGGATTTTTCGGGGTGTTCCAAAAACCACAAATTAACCCCGGCACAGTCTTCGACATACACGAAATCGCGTTCTTGTTCTCCGTTTTTATACCCGTCGGTCCCCTCGAAAAGCCTTGCCTTCCCGTTTGCAAGTATCTGATTGTTAAAGTGGAATGCAACGCTCGACATGGTCCCCTTATGAGTCTCTCTTTGCCCGTAAACATTAAAATATCTGAAGCCGACAATCTGACATTTTAACCCGCCTTTTTTCATGACGCCTCGGACATACTGATCAAATTGAAATTTAGAATAGGCATACATGTTGATCGGATGTTCACATGACCTGTTTTCTATAAATCCTTTTTTGCCGGTACCGTATACGGAAGCGGAGGATGCATATATATATTGTGCTCCCGTTTTCATGCACCATTTCAGCAGTTCCTTAGAGTATTCAAAGTTGTTTTTCATTATGAACCTCCCGTCCCATTCCGTAGTGGAAGAGCATGCTCCTTCATGAAAAATTGCCTCAATATTTCCAAAGTTATATCCTGATTTAATATTTATTAGAAAATCATCCTTATCCATATAATCCAAAATATCTAAATCTGCCAGATTATGCATTTTTTTGCCGTCGGCAAGATCGTCTACGACCAAAATATCCGTTTTGCCTTTTTCATTAAGAGCCTCGACGATATTAGAACCTATAAATCCGGCACCGCCGGTAACTATAATCATAAGGATACCCTCCTTGAAATCGATCATTATTAATTTTTGAATAAATTATTATAACATACGCGCTTGCGAAAATATATGTGATGCAACCCCTTTTTTACGACATGCGGCATGCAATTTGACATAAGGCATTTGATGTTTTACTATTAACAAAACGTTTATGAAGTGATTGATGTAAATTTTAGATATTTATGAACAACTTAAAAATGGGGGTGTTGTTATGCCGAGAATCGTTAAACACGAAAAGAAATTGCCGATTGTGATAGAAGAAAAGGATGCGAAATTTCCGATGCACATTTGTGCATGCGGTCTTTCCCGCAATCTTCCGTATTGCGACGGCTCGCATGATCGTACTAGAGATGAAGCCGATACGGCCGTTTATGTATATGACGGGGACAAGAGGGTAAAATTATAAGTTTAATAAGCAGCCGCTCCCATTTATAGGAACGGCTGCTTATTTTGTCGTAAGTCTGAAAAATCGCTATTTCTATCGGCGGTATAATCCATTTTGTAAAATTAAAATCCTATACGGAAAAACTTGCTTAGTTTGAATAGTCATAATAAATTTAGGACCAAAAAAAATATAAAAAGGCTGAATTATAATGAAAGAAGGCTTGATTAATCGGACGCGAGTCAGGTTTGCACCGAGTCCGACAGGTAATCTCCATGTAGGCGGAGTGAGAACGGCATTGTTTAATTATCTGTTCTCTCTACAAAATAAAGGGGATTTTATTTTAAGGATAGACGATACTGATAAGCTTAGAAACAAAAAGGAATATGAAAATTCTATCATAAGTGATCTGGAATGGTTTGATATCAAATGGAATGAATTTTATAGGCAGTCGGAAAGAACGGAGGTTTATGAAAATTACCTCGATATTTTGAAAACAAAGGGTTTGGTTTACGAGTGTTTTTGTACTCGAAAAGATATTTTAAAGTCCAAAGAACTTGCTATCAAGTCAAAAAAACCGTATGTTTATAACGGAAAGTGCCATAAACTTTCATCCGAAGAAAGAAAAATATTGCGTTCCGAATTAAAAGAAAACAATTTATCCCCGTCAATTCGTTTAAGCGTAGCCAATGTTTTAAAACATAGCGGTCAGGATTTAAATTCCGTTGAATTTCATGATTTGGTTCACGGCCGCCTCATTTTTGATCCGAAACTTATAGGGGATTTTATCCTAAGAACCGAAAGCAGCGGGTTCGCTTACAATTTTGCCTCTATTATTGACGACAGCGATATGAATATTTCTCACGTAATAAGGGGCGAAGACCACATAAGCAATACGCCTAAACAGATTCTTATACTTAAAGCCCTCGGCAAAGAGGTGCCTGTTTTTGCCCATATTTCTCTATTATACGGCAAAGACGGAAAAATAATGTCGAAACGAGATTTAATTTCTAATATCGAATATTATAAGGAAGAAGGTTATCTTCCCGGGTCGCTTCTGAATTATCTTGCCGTAACCGGTAATACATTTGCCGTTTCCGGACATAAAGAGATATTCGCTGATGTTTCGGAAATGGCGGCTTTTTTCGATATTACGAGAGCAAAGAGCTCGGGCGCAATTTTTAACGAAGATAAATTGAGATTTATCAATGAGAAATGGCTCAATGCAATATCCGCCGATGCCTTAATAGATATTATAGCTGAAAAATTTGCAGGAAAGTCTCTGACGGCAAGGGTTAAAAACGAGTATCCGCAAGAGGTATTTTTAGAAATAATCGATTTCTTAAAAAATGAATTTAAGACCGTACGTGAAATAACGGAGGAATTAAGATTATTTCTTGATGATTATAGGGTTAAATTAAACGATGCCGAATATAATTCCGAATTAAAATCAATTTTTGCCGACAACCTTAAAAATATCGATGATTTCAGCGAGAATTCAATCAGAAATATGATAAACAACACCGTCTCTATACACAATGTGCCGGCTAAAGAATGTTACAAGACGCTGAGATTATTAATAACCGGGAAGTTAAGCGGTCCTTCCATATTGAAAATAATCAAATTTCTCGGTAGAAAAAGGGTTATGGAAAGGCTGTCCGTTTAGCATTCTAATTATTCAAAGCAATACAACTATTCTTCCGTAAATGAACCCGGCGCGCCTTAGAGCCTCCCTATTTTTTGAACTTTCCCCGTGTTTGTCACGTACCGTAAAATCAACAATATTTGCAAGGGTAGGCCTCACTATTTTATAAGCCCGCCCATATTCCTCATATATCAATTTTTATATCATGATCGAATTAAACCTGACGGCATCACACTATACGATATTGCAAATGGCGCGATATAAATACCGTAACAAAAATTTAACATTAACGTAATAAAAATGTAATACTGTAATGTTAAAATATAATAAGTTTTAAATAATTGATTGAGGAAGAATAAAGATTAATCTAAATTTAAGGAGGTATCTTTATGGAAACGGCAGGCAATTTAAGAAATCACCTGCTGGATAAAGTCGATGAGATCGGTCTTGTCCATCATCATTTCAGAACCATGTTTACGGCAGGAATGGGTTTTTTTACCGATGCTTACGACCTTTTTATTATAGGCGTGGTTATAGCGCTTTTGGCGCCGATATGGCATTTAAATACATCCGAAATAGCCATTTTAGGCAGTTCGTCTCTACTTGCCGCCGCATTTGGGGCATATTTTTTCGGCAGGATTGCCGATATTTTCGGGAGAAGGGCGGTTTATGGAATTGAAGTTATCATTTTAACCATAGGAGCGATAGGTTCCGCTTTTTCTCAAGATATTACGCAGTTGATAATATGGAGGATAATTTTAGGTATCGGTATCGGAGGGGACTACCCGATAAGCGCGATTATAATGAGCGAATATGCAAATAGAAAAGATAGGGGCAAACTTGTTTCGATGGTATTTTCTCTTCAAGGATTAGGTCTGATAGCCGGACCCATAGTGGCCATTCTTGTTTTGACGGTTGGGGTTCCTCATGACGTGGCATGGAGAATACTTTTGGGGCTCGGCGCGATTCCGGCGGCAAGCGTTATATACTTAAGAAGAAAAATTAAAGAGACCCCTTATTATAGCATAAACGTGAAGGGCGACGTCAATCAAACCGTAGCAGCCATTAATGATATCGTAGGAACAAAAATAAAAGTAGACGAGAATGAATACGGTAAGAAGAATGTAGCGAAGTTAAAAACAAGATGGTATGATTTATTCAAATATCCTAATAATTTGAGACTTATCGGAACGGCGGGGAGCTGGTTTTTAATGGATTGGGCTTTTTACGGAAATTCCATAAGTTGGCCTTTGGTGATGAAATCCGTCATGCCCAATGCAAACCTCATACATAAACTTGCGTTATCTACTATTGTTTTTATAGTGTTTGCAGCGCCGTTTTACTGGATTGCCGCTTTTGCCATGGATAAATTAGGCAGAAAATTCATTCAAATACTGGGTTTTTTTGGAATGGCGGCGGCATATCTAATAATTTCTTTGACTAATTTAGGCGGATACGTACTCGTTCCGGCCATGTTTGTACTGATATTTGGTATGAGTTACGTTTTTACCGAATTTGGTCCGAATACTACGACTTTTATATATCCGTCAGAGGTTTTTCCGACGCCTATAAGGGGATTAGGTGACGGCATATCTGCCGGTGCCGGCAAAATAGGAGCATTTATCGGAACCTTGCTTTTTCCTTTTTTGATAGTATCTGGTGGACTATTGTAACAATTACCACCGTGGGATATGGGGATTACTCCCCAACAAGTACAACAGGCAGAACCCTTGCC